>Ga0214545_1002314_pt1 | contig 36735 bp, 12 predicted proteins | sample CNSS4metaG_FD_160064 | JGI IMG/M metagenome (GOLD analysis project Ga0214545, IMG submission 160064) | Root nodule microbial communities from cowpea collected in UCLA plant growth center, Los Angeles, California, USA - CNSS4 | ecosystem: Host-associated > Plants > Roots > Nodule | place: USA...
TATATATATATATATGGGTGTAAACCTCATTTTATCATCCGGTTTTGTGAGATTGAGTTAAAGTCCACTTTTTTATTCTGTAATTCCTCTTCTTCGGATGGGTGAGAGTTTGGGCTGCAAATGAGTGCCTTTGTAACTTCTTCCCGCCCTTCCCTAGAAACAGAAAATTTTAATTTATTATACTTTAGCTGCTTCTTTGAAAATAGTGCTTCTTTCTTTGATGACTATCGGATGAAGTAGTATGTTGTCGAGTGGTTAATTAGGTTTTCTCATTTTGACCTAATTTCTTTTTCGGTCCGTCAACTAATACTTTGAGTGTATGACTCTCACAATAAGCTTGAATTTAATCCTCTAATTTTTTAAGTTGTTACAACCAAATTCTCCAATCAGTTTTTTTTTTCCTATTAAACTCTGAAATGCTTCTTTTTTTCACCAAATACTTAGAGGTTTAGCGCACATATAGGACAACAAAATTTAATGAAAAGTTCAAATGCCAGAAATTTGTAGGATACGAATTTAGGTTGTGAAGAGGGAAAGATTTAGAATTATCTTATTTTGGACCAAAAAATGATTTCTTGTTTGGTGGATTTTCAGAAAAATATGGAATGATTTAAATGATTCAATTCATCGAGATTTTTTAGAAGAAAATGAAATTTGCGAGCCTTAAAAATATAAAACTGATAGATTGACTTAATTCAATAATTAAAATAATTGGACTAAAATTTAACAAAAATGTTGGGGGACCAGAATCGGACATGGTTATAATGAAGGGGCTAAAAGTGCAATTAAACCTTTGTTTCTGTAGTAAAAGTGTTGCTTGGCCTTTGAAACAGGTCATGGTGGTTTTGGTCATGTTGTATTGTGCAAAAATAAACTTGATGGAAGGCATTATGCAGTAAAGAAAATTCGCCTTAAGGACAAAAGCATGCCTGACCGAATATTAAGGTAAAATGAGCTCGGAAGGAGCTAGTTAGACCCTTGGCAACACTAACAGTTACTCTCTCCTGATCTTGATATATATAGTTTAGAAGAAATTGGCTGTCATTTTTTCAAGGCATTTTATAGGTTCTATGAAATATTAAATATCTTTACCTTGTTTTTCCTATTAAATATTGTGAATATGTGTGTTGTATCACTAATAGCAATAATTCAGTGCATGATTATTACGGTAAATTACATTGTAACCATATTGTATAATATTGGAAAATTTTATGGAATTTAATTGTTTTATATCTCCAATTTCTTTTAAGAAAGTGGGTTGGACTGTTCATCTTCCCTTTCTAATTCAACTCCTGCATGCTAAAATTTATGATTAATTGAGGTTATGGAACACATTTTTGTGAAGCAGTAAGCATATTTGTTGTTGAAACTTGATCCTCTTTAGAAGTCTGGGATTGATTTTGTTCTTTGACTATAAAATGCGTGATATTTATCCTATGGGTATTCGGAAGTCTGATGGATAGTTAAAGGTTTGATAATCTGATAAAAATATTAATTGTTGTGGTGTTTGATTTTGTCCTAGTAAACTAATCTTTTTAAGTTGTCAACATTTTCTCTCTTCCTTTCTTCATAGAGCTCAGTGATTGGTTTCCTTAATATAATGTAGTAGTGATGGGTTTATATTTTTCATTGAGAAGGTTATTGGGAAGAGATTATTTATGCGACATGACATTGAGTCTTATCTTGCATAAGGCATTTGACATCACTTTTAACCTAAAATTTTAAAGCAATGGGTTTATCGGTCTTTCATCTTATATATTGTATTTAACTTTGTCTTTTCTACCTAATATGGGACTTTGACTCACACTTGAATTATTCCTAACAATCTCCCCTCAAGGATGAGTCCCTTTTCATGTGGTATATATCTCCTCTGGTGTATGGTGACCTTCACCTATATCTTGTTGTTGTGGTTATGGTGGTGGTGTTGTTGCTGTAGTGGTCTACCATCGATTCTGATACCTATGATGGGTTTATTCTTTTCATTGAGGAGGTTATCAGAGAGAGATTATTTATATGACATGACAGTGAGTCTTACTCCATATAAGGTATTTGACACCACTTTTAATTCAAAACTTTAAGAAAATGAGTTTATGGGTCTTTGATTTTATATAAGTGTTTAATTTTGTCTTTTCTACCCAATGTAAAATTTTGACTCACTTGGATTATTTCGAACCATTCGTATGGTAGAGCTATCTAGCTTCAACTGTTCTTTTGGTGACACTTTGTTTGGGGACAAATTTGCATTTCATCTATGATTTTATTGTCACTATACAATTATTGTTCCAAGATGCAAGGGTGTGTTTGGCCCTACTTCTCTTTTACCTGTTATAGTTACTTTAAGATAAAGTTAAAATTAAGAACTTAAAATATAAAGTAAAATTTATTTGTTAGGTTCTAACTTTTTTAGCCTAAATTTGCTTTTAAATTAACGGTAGTTTCATCTTTTTTTAAAAGTTTTAATTTTATTTAAAACTACTTATCTTGTCAAATGATTAAACATATATATAAAATACGATATGCTATAAAATTTAATTTAGTTTTCATAACAGTATTTTAAAATAAAATGTTAAAATGCAAATGTTTAATAATTTTATTTTTAAACTTGTTAAAGATAATTTTATTAAATATTTTTTTAATGATGATGCACAAAGTTGTTAAAGCACTTTGAAGTATCCTTTATATTCGTGTATATATTGTGAATGATCCTTTAGAAGTTCACTTGCATTCTTCATCTTCTTCATACACAAAATATTCTACTACATCACAACTAAAAAAATTTGAGACAAATAAAATTTCCCCAATATTAATAGTAAAAAGTTAAAGGGAATCAAACAGTGCCTTATGTAGAAAAGCTGCAAATAAGCTACTCCTGCTAAAATATATATAAACGTTTCTTATTTATATGATTTGTTCTTACACAAATGATGTTTGACCCAGCTTCTCCTTTAAGGAGTAAAAAAGTTAGAAATAAGCTGTCCCAACCGCTACTTAATCTTTCTTTCAGTCTCATTAATAATGTTGATTACTGCTAATCCTTTATTAATGAAGCCATGAATAGCTGCATTGACTAGTTTGTCTTGTATCTTTACTTATAGCAAAGGAATCAAGATAAGATTTATTTGATGTATAGATCTTAGAGCCAGAAGATAAGATGTATAACAGTTTAACAGAAGATGCAGGCAGATTCAATTAAATAGAGAATGGAAAAAATAATGTCATTTGACTGCTGTCTGTTTCGTCCATTCTTCCATCCTTTCTTCTCTGTTCCCGGATAGATATTTTATTTCCATTTCTTACGTCTTTATCTATTGTGAGAAAATCAGGGAAGTAGCTACACTTTCTCGTTTACAGCATCAACATGTCGTTCGGTATTATCAGGTAAAACTTTCTCCTTTTGTGGCCATTTTGCTTACTATCGAAACATTTTCTGTTGTTTAATTTATTATTTCCTTCTGATTCTGTATTAACTGAATATTTTGTTATTTTTCGATATAGTAATTTGTTGTGGATACTGCTTTAATTATATTTCAAGAGGGACACAGTTTCTGGTAGACTCAATGAGTAGTGATACACATATAAGCTTTCCTTTATCTATTTCCACAATATTTTTGTATAACCATACAATTTCCAGGCATGGTTTGAAACTGGAGTTTCTGATTCTTATGGTGATTCTACTTGGGGTTCAAAGACTACAGTAAGCTCTACTTTCAGCTTTAACGCTGCAACTTCCAATGATGTCTTTGGGCATGAGAATCAGCTTGAATCAACTTACCTTTATATACAAATGGAATACTGTCCCAGGTAAGATTTTCAGTAAGTTCTCTTTTTTGCATTCTGATTTATTTGTGGGATCATACTTTCTTCGAAGATATTAAGCTTGTCAAAAACCCATCCTTTGTGTATGCTTCGAGTCCAGTGTTCGCCCCCATCAAGGTATGGTAAGGAAATATTGGTTAGAAGCATAGAATTGCTCTTTTCCCTTTGTGCAACAATTTAGGATTTTAAGTCAAGTGATCCTTTGTTCAATGTTACCCAGTTGACTATGTATAAATGATATGATGATCTAACAAATAGCCTTTGAGTTTGTGACTGATTAGAGTCTTGGGAGTTATATTTGCAAATACCATAATTTCCAAAATAGAGATTTTATTCATATTGAATGATACACATACACCAATAGTTAGGTGTGAGCTGTATGCATGAAAACCTAATGCAGAACAGGAAAAAGAAACAAATGAATTTAAGGTTAAATCCCATGATCCGAGGAATGTTATAACTGGCAAAGGAATAAAATGGTCTTACCTTGTCTTCAAGGGATATAATCTGTATCTGTTGTAAGTTTTCTTAAAATCTCTGATTGACTAGGACAGTTTTCTAGTGCAAATTAATAACGAGTAAAATCAAAGTCTCCAGACAATCTTACTGTCACATATTCTGGCCTGTGCCTAGAATCTTATTGACTCTACAAATAGGAAGGAATGGGAGTAGAGACTATGTAGTTTCCAAATCCGTTTGATACTGTATTACACGCAAGCACAAACTTTCAAGCCCGCTCATTATTGTTGTATTCACTACATTTCATTCCTTTTCTATGGTGGGTGGTTTGTCGGATATAAAGGACTCTTCGCCAGAAGTTTGAATCATATAATGATTTTGACAAAGAATCGGCTTGGCATTTATTTCGTCAAATAGTGGAAGGCTTGTCACACATACATGGACAAGGAATAATTCATCGGGACTTAACACCAAATAACATATTCTTTGATGCTCGCAATGATATTAAAATTGGTGACTTTGGTCTTGGTAAGATCCTGATTACATTACATGTTTATCATCTTTCTCTTAATGTATTTTTCAAATATTTACTCTATCTTGCTTATTGTGACAATGGATAAGTTCATTGTGTGTGAATGGTACTTATGAATTTTTCAGAATTTTTTATAGGCCAAGAAATGCGTTGATTAGTATAAATTCTGGTCTTAGTTTGCATGCACAAAGTTTGTTTATCAAAGTTGCGTTTCTATTTTTGTGTTTAGGATCGATAGTAAATACCTGCACATATATGCAATTTTTTCCCTGGATTATTATTCCACCTGTTTACACAGCAGTGGCTTACCTTTCTTAGGGTGGAAATAGGCTAGGCCAGACCACACTTTGGTTGGTACCTCTGACCTTCACTAAAGAAATTAAGTCTAAGTCTGTCCTATTTACTTGTTTTAGGGTTTTTTTAAGATCTGGTCTGAATTGCATGAAAGTCTGTCCTAACCTAGATGACAGTCTAGTCTGACTTGCTAGTCTATTTAATTTTGTTATAAAGCCTTTAAAGGACCAATGGGATTATTGTATTATTGGCCTACGTAAGTTTATTAATAAATACAATTTTCTTATATTATTAAACAAATAGATTTTTTTTTTTATAAAAGCTTGCGCCTGCCTTATTTCATAGAGTAACCTGGTCTGGATCTATATACGCCAAGCCTTAAGCCTTGTCGTGGATCCTCAGACAATATTTTGGAGGTGCCAAAATTGATGTGCAAAATCTTTTAGGGTGCTAAATACATAAAATATACTAAAATTAAGTAAGTTATTTTTTCTTATATATTAATTTAAAATGTATTAAAAAAATTGGGGGGGCCTCCCAGGAGAACAAAGCCCTGACCCCGTCACTACCTGACCTATTTCCACCCCTGTTAATATGGTTTCCCTACTTTTAAATTGAAAAATCATATAGAATGATTCCCTGTTATTGTTTAAACATTCTACTCTGGTAGGGAGTGATGGTTGTTTCTAGATGCAACATCAATTTTTCTACTTCCCCCCTTTTCCAGCAAAGTTCTTGAAGTTAGAGCAGCTGGATCAAGATGTGGGCCACACTGCTGATGCAACTGGAGTTTCCATTGATGGCACTGGACAAGTGGGGACATATTTCTATACAGCTCCTGAAATTGAGCAAGGATGGCCCAAGATTGATGAAAAGGTTCATAGCATTCATCATTATTTTATTCTAATCAGTTGGTTGATTCCTGTTTACATCTATGAACCCATATAATCTGTTGATTATGCCAAATCATGTGATTCTTGAGTTTATTTGGGTTACAGGCTGATATGTACAGCTTAGGAGTGGTTTTCTTTGAGCTTTGGCACCCATTTGGGACAGCAATGGAGAGACACGTTGTTTTATCTGATTTGAAACAGAAAGGGGAAGTTCCACCAATTTGGGTCGCTGAGTTTCCAGAACAGGAATCCTTACTGAGGCAGTTAATGTCTCCGGCTCCTTCAGATCGCCCTTCTGCCATAGAACTTCTGCAAAATGCATTTCCTCAGCGAATGGAGTCTGAATTATTGGATGGCAAGTGATTATGACATTTTTTTGTGCATTCTGATACTGTATTGTCATACAAAGAACCTACATATAGCACTGTTATCAGTCAAAACTAATTCCTTTCCTTATCCTAGTAGGTGAGGTTAGCTATCTATATAATACAACATTTGATTATAACTTTTTTCTAAAAATCTGAAACATTTTGAGTGCCTAGGAGTACAAATATAGAAACAGTCTGATGATCTTGGTAAGTGCAGTTAATAATGCAAATTAAAGTGTGACTACTGGTACTGACTGTTGACATCTAAGTGTTACATGCCGCTTGGGACATTTTTTTTAAAGTATCTTGCATTATCCTGAACAACTTTTAAATCTCTATGTTCAGATATCCTTAGAACAATGCAGAAATCAGAGGATACAAGCATATATGATAAAGTTTTAAGTGCTATCTTTGACGAAGAGATGCTAAGCACAAAACACATTCGTCAGGTTGGTAGATTGGGATCAGTTGGAGATAGCAGTTCCTCCATTCAGTACACAGAATTTGAAACAGAGGTTCGGGATTATGTTGTAGATATGAACAGGGAAATTTTTAGACAGCATTGTGCAAAGCACCTTGAAATATCAACAATGAGATTATTGGAAGATTGTCCACAGTTTAATAGGTCAATATCTTTTTAATTTATTTTCTACCTTATGACAATTGTTTATGAACATGTCAGCATAGATATAAGATTTTTTTTTTTTTGTTGAGTAGAAATGCAGTTAAACTTCTGACGCATGGAGGAGACATGCTTGAACTTTGCCACGAGTTGCGTTTTCCTTTTGTGAACTGGATTATATCTAACCAGGTACCGAATGTTTTAGCTTAATTTTATTTCTTTCCTTTTTCTTAAACTATATTTCATTTTGTTTAAATTTGGCAATTGCATATAAGATGGTCAATCTCGTAATAACTGGTATACCGTTAAAGGCAGGAGTATTTTTGGTTGTGTTGTAATGCTGATTTGTGAATGCAAACTCGTGTAGAGTTATTTGACTATTTCTCTAATATGCTTTGTAGTATTAGATTTATGCATACACCATTCTTCAAACATGAAAATAAGCTATTTGGGGAACAAATATCAAGATTCACTTTGAAATTCTTTTGTATCACAAAAATTGTTTATAAACTATAATAGTAGGTTAGATGGCATTAGTGGATCGATGTGGTAATGTAAAATAATGATCATAGAACTTGGTCTTCTATATAATGTGCCTTTGTGCTTGTAAGTGGTAATAACTCTGATGTGGTCGGTCTTTCAAACAGAACTACAATGGGATTTCAAAAATCCTACTTAAATGGAAATAAGTTAAGATATAGAGTTAGCAAGATGAGTTTATTGTTCTTATGTGTGTGTTTTAAATGTAAATTAAATTGTGTTTAGTAATTTGGAAAATAGAAAATGATTTGTTTTTAGATCCCATGGACTTTAATGTTTAAGATTTAAGAGTACATTCAAATATGGTTGGATTGATTATGATTTGACTGGACTTTGAATAGATAAGCTATTTTACTCATGCTAACTTTTTAATTTTACATCGGAGTCATGCCTAATACTCTAGCTTCACAATGAGAGATGTTATATTATAAGGGTAAACAATTAAAGTAATAAAATTACATAAAATCAGTTCTATGGTATTCACAAGTTCCAAAAATAAGATTCAATAATCCAATTTATCACAATAAGTTCTAAACACGAGATTAAATTTTCAAATCAAATAGAAAAATCATAAATTGAAAATGACAAAACAAGAATTTTGGAGAAACAGGTTTTTTTTTTTTTTTTTACTTTTCTGTAGAGTTGGTCATAACATCTTTGCCCCATGCAACAGAAGTATAAAATGTAGAGGTAGAAGAAATTTTAATATTTGAACTGCATCTGAAAGAAATATAATGTCCTCGGCAGTTTTTGCATTGCTTCTCTATTATTTAAGCTGAATTTCTGCAAGGCATAAGGATTGAATGTGAAACAAATTTACATGATGTGTAGAAATCTTCATTTAAACGATATGAGATATCATGTGTCTTTAGAAGAGCAGTTGGACATTCATCACCAAATCGCTACCTCCAGGTACTATTTTAATATTATTTCTGATTAGTTTTTCTGTGATCGTTCCTTTCTTTTATCAAACAAATCTGAGGCAATTCTACAAATGAGATCTGATAATTTGTCTTTGTTGGGTTTTCTCATGTATTCTATGGTCGTTTGTGATGTTTTTCATGGCACTTTCCTGCAAATCTTGTTGCCTGTGCAAATCATTTCCTTCAGGGAGATTTTGACATTATTGGTGGCACCTCGGCATTGACAGAAGCAGAGGTCATAAAGGTGCAATTTTCTACTGCATAGTGTTAGATTTTCTATTTTGCTCTGGTTTTGTTTTCTTTTTTATTAAGTTCTGCAAGTTGTTATAAGTAGTTATCAATGATAGTGTTAAATATAGTGAAACTAAGTTTGGGATTAATCTTCCTTGTGTAGAAAATACACATAGGAACTGTATTTATAATAAAGAAAATATGGACTAAGCCCAAAATATATATTAAAAATAATAACAATAGAAACAGAAAATAAGATATTAATGATATCTTAACAGATAGCATTATGATGCTAAATAGTTAGCTGTACAACTTCGTTTTGTCAGTTGAAGCTCAAGTCCTAGATTTCATTCCATGGTAAATAAATTTGTCCTTTTTTATACTGTTTTTGAAATAAAACTTGAGATATGACTATATTGCTTGAAATATTAGTTCTCAGCCTATGAATTTATATCATAATCACTTTACAATCGGATCCGCATGTTTTAGGGAATAGATAATGCTTGAAATATTTAATGAAGCTTGGCTAACCTAAATATGTGAAGATAATCAAATCCTAGTAAACAAGGAAATACATGACTAAGGAAACAAGGAAATAGAAGACTTTGAATCTCAAAAGACAGAATCTTCACTGCCCAACATAAAATTTATTCATCCTGATCTGAGCTGAAATCCTTCAGACTTGTAAGTATGATGTTTGACCTTTTTGTGCTATACTTTAGCTTATTTATTAATTGTATTACAGGTCACAAGGGACGTAGTCACATGTTTTTTTCAAGCAGATTCATGTGACATTCATCTCAACCATGGTGACCTTCTGGATGCAATTTGGTCATGGACTGGAGTCAAGGTGGAACACAGACTCAAAGTCGCAGAGGTATGTTATCTCATTGATGCACTCATATGGCTTGGATTATTAAGTTTGTGGGTATCTAGTATAACCATCTTTAATTTCCTGAAGCTTCTCTCAATGATGGGTTCTTTGCGCCCACAATCCTCAGAAAGGAAATCAAAATGGGTCGTGATAAGGCGGCAACTTTTGCAGGTAAGAAAATTTGTAAAGAATCTTGCATCTCTGGCTACAATTAGTATTGTTGAGGTTGTTGTAGTTTCATATTGTTAATTACAATGTTCAAAGAAAACTGTTCTCAAATGAAATTAATCAGTTACAATTTTAATACTTTTCCAGGAACTGAATTTAGCAGAGACTAAGGTAAATAGGTTACAGACTGTAGGTTTAAGATTTTGTGGATCTGCAGATCATGCACTCCCCCGATTAAGAGGAGCTCTTCCATCTGGTATTATTCTTATAGTTAGATTGTAATGTACAATATATATGAGAGAAGAAAGTTCATTCTTACTGGCAATAGTAAACTGTTGCAGATAAACGTACATTCAAGGCACTAGATGAGTTGTCTGAGCTTGTCAGTCTCCTGAGAATTTGGAGGATTGACAGAAATATATATATCGATGCATTAATGCCACCAACTGAAAGTTATCATAGAGATTTGTTTTTTCAGGTACCATAATTTTTTCTTAGTTTTTTATTTATTTATTTTTTAATTATTAAACCTTTATTATACTGAATCAACACCAAGATTGCATTTTGTAGCAAACACTTCCCAATCCTTCCTGTGTATGAATAGTTTGTATACCTCAATATGTCATACCTTCTTAGGCATTACACAATGGTTGAAGATTGAGTAATGCAAAAGCAATATTTATATCTTGCATTCTAGTGTGGTCAAATCTTACAATTCTTTTTACGTTGTCTGTATCTATCGGACACTCTTCCAAGCTATTGGGAAGCGATGATTTCTAAAAGCTTCACTCCAAGTGTGTGACAGAACTCTTCTATAAAAAAAATTGTAATTGATAATGATTGAGATTGAACGAATTTGTCTTGATTCAAGTGCCACATAACGAACTATTAATAATTTCATGATGCTGTGCGCTTATGTCATTTTGTAAACCATAGTCTGCTTGGGTTATACTGGAAAAGAAATGAAACAGTTATGATAAAGGATAATTAATCAGAACTAACACGTATCAAACATAATTATCAGTCTATGCCTCTAATTATATTGCTTCAGATGAAAGAAATGAACTCAAATGTTTGTTTATTTCCTCACTTGGTTTTCACTTGTGTTTTCAACATCTAACATTCCATGTGAAAAAAGATCATCAAGATATCTGTAATGTATATTTTTGTGACATACTTTTTCTATCATATGAAATTGTTATAATTAGGAAAACCATGGAATATTTGTAAAAAAGGTTATCAATGATCCATAAATTTTGCATTTTTTTTATTGATAAAGAACTGTGTACATTTAATTTTTAAAATATTTTTATTACTTGACGGTTCTTTGGAATTGCATATCAAGGATCAGAAAGGCTAGAATATATGTATTAGTTTTTTTTATGGAACAGAGAATATACGTGTTAATGATTCTGATGAAGTTGAACTTGTCTTGGAAGGTATACTTAAGGAAGGAGAACAGTCCTGGGTCTCTCTCTGAAGGTGTATTGCTGGCTGTTGGTGGTCGATATGACTACTTGCTTCATCAGCTGTGGCGAAGTGACTCTGTAGGTTATCCACACTTCTTTTTTCTGATTGACTTTGAAATGACTTGTATATTCTATCCTATTTTTCTTTCTGTATTTCTCTGAATGTTAAACATTTTAGAATGTGCAATAATCATGTGTGCCTATGCATTAACAATTATAGAATTCAATTGCAATTTGCTTGAATCACAAACTGTGCTATTATAATGTTGTCATGCTTAAACTCTTTGACCTGAATTTGAAAAAGTACCAACATATCGTGTTCAGGTTTGTCCTTCATGCTCCAGATATATGTATTGATGCTAACCTTTTCCCAAACATAATGATGCCAATCCTCTGTTGCTAATGGTGTCATATGTTTCACTTGCATGTGCTTCAGTTTTGAGGTGTTTGCTTCTTACAGTCCTAGACAGCTTAAAGTTTTTTTTCACTGTGAATTTTATATTGTTTCTTACATGTCTTCTCTGCTATCTAGAAAGGAAATCCTCCAACTGGTGTGGGGACTAGCATTGCACTGGAGACAATAATTCAGAATTGTCCTGTAGATATCAAACCCAATAGGTCAGTGTCCTTCAACTTAGACTTTCCTAGGTCTTGTTATTTTAACATTAATAAAATCCTTGACACTTGGGTTATTATCTCTTCAGTTACATTTTTAATTTATAGATTAACACATGCAGACCATAGATAAAGCTTGATTAGTTGGCTTTCCTCAACTGTTTCAGAAACGAAGGCACCACCAGTATTCTTGTCTGTTCTAGAGGTGGAGGAGGTCTCCTGGTGGAGCGCATGGAGCTAGTTGCGGAATTATGGGAGGAGAACTTTAAGGTTGAAATATCCAATCAATTATAATCTGCTTATTATTATTATTATTATTATTATTTTATGAATTGCTCCTGTTCACTCATCTTTCATATCATCAGGCTGAATTCGTTCCTACCCCTGATCCAAGTCTTACAGAGCAGTATGAGTATGCTAATGAACATGGTATAAAATGCCTTGTCATCATCGCAGATACAGATTTCTCCTTGACAGATTCTGTTAAGGTAATGTCCTCTGCAATTCAATTCTGCGAGGGTCGTTCTATCTATTGTGATTTTTATTGATCTTATAGATTGTTGCATTAAAAGAAGTCTGTTGCATGACTTGCTACTTCATGTAAAACCTCATAGACTTTGTGTGTTGTGTATTAGTTATGCAAACTGAACTAGGTCATTGTTGTAGCTATAGATACAAATAATTCTTCAAGGAAGAAGTTATGTGCAGTGGTAACTAATTTACTTATGGCCTCCAGGTTCGACACCTTGAACATAAGAGGGAGAAAAGTGTGGAGAGAAAAAACCTAGTTAAGTTTCTATCGGAAGCCATGGCAACACAATTTAGAAATCCCTCCATTTGGATTTGATCGAATATTAACAGAGGGAGTTGTTACATACTGAATATTTTCAGCAACTGTACATTATGAACGTGGATGCCTTCCATTTTTCACTTTTCAGAATGTAGAACTGTAGAAGAGAATTCGTGTATATCAGTTTTGCAGCTGTCACCGTCCTTCCCTCTCCCCTTGTGCATGGTTGTGACTTCCGATGATGTATGTATGTACATAGTTGTAATTCCTTTTGTGCTTAAAAAACCCTGTGAATAGTGGCTATTGATGACCCATTGTAACTACTTTCTTTTCTTCTTTTTTTCCTTTTTACATACATAAGCATTTTAACCTTTGTTTTTTCTGAAAGAAACAGAAGAAGTGTCAGAAAATGTTTGATATTTATAGAATGATTACATTTTTCTTCTTCTTATTATAGGGACTTAATAAAAGTTGTATCTGTTCATCCACATTTCACTATGGGATGCTTACCTTTATATTAGGCCATTGTGTCCAGGATTTTCATATTTTATTTTACGCATTTAGTCATTGCACTGCCACAACGAAAATGGCATTTTAAAAGTTCAGTTTTTAAAAAAAATGCAATTAAAGTTTTGGAACAAGGACATCGAATAGCATATGGAATTAATTTTAGGATTCATCATTTTAGAATATTTTATAATAAGTTTTTTAGTATGGAATAACATTTAACATTTTGGAAATAATATAAATATATTCTCTAATATTTGTCTTCTAAAAATACAATTTTGAAGTTCACTGGAATGTCCTTTCCATTATGCAGCACACAATCACCAAAATAGCTTTTATTAGTTAATATTTTACAATTTCCAAAACAAAATCACTAAAATGGGTTTTAAACTTGTGTGTTCGAGTTCTTTTCATTAATTTAAGACATTGTATACTTGAAAACATATTGATATTAATTTTTTAAAAATTTAAAAATAATCGGGTTACTGTTATATATTATAGTTAAAAATATATACAAGAAAAAATGTAATTGTTTTTAAAATATTTTAATATATCTTTACTATTTATTTGGTATATGAAATATTGGAAAATAGAATTCAAATAAAATTGTGGTGAAAATTCATCGATTACTATGTAGAGGAAGTAACTATAGTTGGAATAGTTTTAAAAGCTATATGTATAAACCAATTGAAAGAATTTTCTTCATTAATTGTTATAATTATTAAAATATTGTTTATAAACCAATACATAATTTTATTCTAAACCTTTTTTTTTTCTTCAGTAATTTAAGTATGGAAAATTTTAAAATATTTTTTATTCAAATTATACCAACCTAATTTACATTTTTTTAGTTAACCAAAAGAATACACTAGTTAATTAGCAATACTTGGGTAAGAATATTACAAATCGTCAAGGGACATAATTTGGTGTCAGTATAAAATTTGACACTTGATGTAAATCGAGCTATCATAAGGTTCCAATAGATACATTTTAAAATTCAATTTATAATATATTTATTTTCATTATTTTTTTATCACATAAAAATTTAGCATGATAAATTTGTTCACAACATTTTTCTTACTTGAACAAAACTCATAAAAAAATTAAATATTACAATAATAATTTTTAAGTTTGTTTTTTACTTACTTAAGTTTAAAATCTCTTATAAATTTGAATATTTTTAATTGAATCTCTGTTAAACTTATTTTTACATTGAGTATTCAAAATTTTTATATTTTTTAATTAAGTATTTGTCATTTAATTTTTTTGTTAATTATTTGACATTGATCATTAACTTGTCAAATTATCTTATATGTTAACAAATGTTAGGTTTTATAGTTAATATAAAATAATATTGTGATTAATATAAAAATGATAAGTAATTTTTATTTAAATGATTGTTATTATCGTTATTGTTATCATTTACATTGACAATGACAACAATTTTTTGATAGATGTAAGTAATGACATAAAAGTTATCGAAGAATAAGATGATGGTCACCTACATCAATGGTAGTGGCAACAATGATATGTAGGTGTCATCATAAAAGTATGATGACCTCGTTATTAGCATGTGTCGAAAGATATCATCGTAAAAGCGTAACTATAAGTTAAAGATCATATAAAAAAAATCATAAATTCAATACTTTTGAAGTTTTGGATTAACTGTGATTTTGAATCCTTTATGTAGGTGAAGATTAAGTCACATGTACATAATTTCTTTCCCATAGAAAAAAAAACCATCAATGTTAATCCTTTGAGGAGGAGATTGTATAAAACAATTCAATTTTGAGTCTAATGTTAAATATCATACAAGAAAAAAGACTCATAAATTTAATGCCCTCAAATTTTTTAAAGCAGTGTTAATCTCTTGTGTATAGATTAGGCTAAAGTCAAATATATAATTTTTGCTTAATGAAATCCTAAGAAAAATCCACCAAAATGTTTTCGATGAAAACAATAAAAATCATCCGACATTTTACATTAACTATAATATTATTTTATATTAATCATAAAACTTCACATTAATAAAAATTTTAAATCATAAAAATTGTTAAAAATATAAAATTTTAAATATTTAATAAGCACGAACATTAATAAAAATATAGCTAAAAATACTTAATAAAAAGGTTATAAGTTAATTAAGTTGCATATTTAATAACATTAAATAGGTTAGACTTTATTACCACTCATACATAGGTAAAAGAAGAAAAAAAAATTTAACAGAAAAAAAATCACATATATTGTTGTTTTTATTTTTCTCATAGCCTTTTTGTGAAACTGATTTTATTTTGTGTGTCAACGTTTGTTTTAATATTAATTTCAAATTTGGGATCAATTATCATCAAGCCCTTATAGCTCAGTGGTAGAGCGTCAGTCTTGTAAACTGAAGGTCCGTAGTTCGATCCTGCGTGAGGGCAATTATTTTTTGTTTTCCTCTACACTATTTATTTTTATATTTATTTTTTGCTTTCTTCTATATTATTTTTTTATATTTTTGTTTTCTTCTATATTATTTTTTTATATTTTTGTTTTCTTCTATATTATTTTTTGTTTTCCTCTACACTATTTATTTTTATATTTATTTTTTGCTTTCTTCTATATTATTTTTTTATATTTTTGTTTTCTTCTATATTATTTTTTTATAAGACGAAATATTTTAAGATAAAATATGTTGTTTGAATAAAGAATTAAAAAAAAATGAAAGTTTTTTGAATAAAGAATTAAAAAATATGAAAGTTTCAAATTTTATTAAAGTAATTGTATTATTTAAAACTATATAATTTTAGATTTTATCTAAAAAGGAAGAATTTTAATTTTTTTAATTTTACTAAATTAATTGTATTATTTACAACTATATAATTTTAGATTTTATCTAAAAAGTAAGAATTTTAATTTTTTTAATATTTTCAAATTTACAATTTACTCCTCATATATATTTTCTTCTCAATTTGATTTTCATTTTGAAAATGTCAGTGGTTTCACCAATACTAACACATTGTTGAGTGAGTAGTACTCTTTGTTAACGTCAATTCGAGATTCATTATTAATGTTAGTAAGTTTTGTTTTGAAATTAAGTTGTTACAGTATTTTTTTTATACTGCTGTTTGACGTTAGTTAGAGTTTTCTCCAGTGATGTTAAGAAAACTCTTCTTTTTTTTATGTGAATTAAATTATTTTCAGTAATTTTAGTTTTAAAAAATAACTATTGTAGGGCTAAAACCGAATGTATTAACATACTGATTAGATAATTACTTTCCCAAAAATTTAGAAATAAAATTCAAAAACTATATCTTTAATTAGTCGATTTATCATTGCCCAAAACATCTAAAAACAGGAACAACAAAATAAATAATCAAGCCCAATGCCAGAATCACAATAAAACTAAATTGTACAAGCATTAGTATGCATAAATAGAACTAAGAACAATAACTAAATAATATTCAATACAACAACTAATAACATGACATGACCAACATAATATAAAACCTTGTTAATTTCTTTAATAAGTGCAAGTATTATCTCAATAATCTCTCTCTCTCTCTTCTTTTTTTTCTAAAAAATTCCCTTTTAAATTTTCCTCAAAAAACAACTCTCTCTCTGCCTTAGTGTTTAACTGTGTATACATAAAGATACTCTAATTCTAAACTTCATGAGTTTTTTTCTTCTTTTCTTTTTTTAATTTCGATTTTTTCTGCACCTTTTCTGCTCATGCAGCTTCTATGAATTAATCTTAGTCCTTACCTATCCACTTTAACTTATAAAACATCCAAAATTAATCATTAATATTGTCATTGAATACACCTTAAACCTATCCACATGAAAAATAATTATCACTTATGCGTTTACCTTATATTTAATGGGTCGGTTGATCAAGTCAACAATGACCGATCGGTTACGTATACACTACTTCGAAGAAGATTTTCAAAGATATTATCTAGTGTTCGACAATACTTTACTCGATTTCTCAGTTGTCATTAACTCGATATAAACTTACAATTTAGGTGATATGGTTGCGTCGATCGGATTCTCCGATTTCCATTAGTTGGATTGTCCACAAAATTTCATCCGGATCCTTTATACAAATTATGTGGTGGGGCCGCTCGGTCATCATTAACCGAACAAAGTATGTGAAAATCACTTAACTATTTAATTAACATAAACAAGTCAGTGATCAGGATTAAAAGTGTTTAGGTTGATCATAATCATGAGTTCATGCGAAAAACTATAAATATAGGTCAAATTACATTAATTATAACATTTATTGCATTGACTAATCGATCATGCACTGAATTTAACATCGGAACATGTTTGACAAGTACCTTGATCAGTTGACAAACAGAAATATTAGATGGAGAGTAAGATAGACGACTTCAAACTATATCCGAAACATATTTAAAGATATTTTTATATAAGATAATGGTATTAGATTTATGTTGAGAGAGAAATGTAGGATAAAGGTAAAATAATATATTGTTGTTTTTACTTTTCTCATAGCCTTTTTGTGTAATCGATTTTATTTTGTGTGTCAACGTTTGCATTAATATTAATTCAAAATTTGTATTCAATCATCATCAAGCCCTTATAGCTCAGTGGTAGAGCGTCAGTCTTGTAAACTGAAGGTCCGTAGTTCGATCCTGCGTGAGGGCAATTTTTTATATTTTTTTTCCTTTCTTTAACTTTCATTTGCTTCCATAAACACAAACTTCTACTCTCTTATTTCCTCCTCTGATTATTCAACTTCAATTATAAACTTTACAACCAATAAAAGTTAGAATCCAAGGCAAAAGAAGACTCATTTTTGTCAGAACTAGAACCACCTTAATGCTTTAAACAATAACAGTTAGACTGCAACAATGATCAGACTCAACAAACAAAGTTACATGAAACAGCACTACATCAGTTGTGGTAGCAGCAGCACCATCTTCTGTGGAGGAAAATCTCACAAATTTTCACCACAATCACATGAGAAACTCTAAACTTCTTGTCACACACATGGTTAGAAATTGTGTTGCAAGAACAGCCTCTCTCCTGGAGAAGCAGGACCAATCTCTTCATCAAGGCTTCTCAAAACATCACCACCCCCTCCAACACTGCTCAAGTTCTTACCTTCTGCATTGTTCTTCCCATCAACATCCACCTCAGACACTGATGACTTTCTCCTCTGAGAAGATGTCACACTGGGGAAAGTAATCCATGAGGGTGCCCTGAACTCAAATCTCTGATCCTCATGTTCCACCACATCAGTCTCAGAAACTGACCTGTTTGAGGATCTCTGAGATGATTTCTTGTGCAATCTGTTGCTTCCCAAAACAACCTCAGTAGGCAAAATAGGTTGCTCAATGCATGGACTACCCATCAACTGTGCAAGACCTCTCTCCAAAGCTGTTGTTACTTTGTCCATTGAAGGTCTCTCTTTCCCTCTCATCCTCACACACTTACTTGCCACATTGGCTATTCTCTTCAATGCTTCTACCTCAGGAGGGGGTTTCAAAACTGGGTCCAAAACTGCAGTTACATCTCCTGATTTTATAAGAGGCACTGCCCATTCCACTATGTTCCCTTCTTCATACTGCATGTCTATGGCTTTTCTACCACTCAGAATCTCCAAAAGAAGAACTCCAAAACTGTACACATCAGATTTTGTTGTGAGGTAATGAAGCCTGTAGTATTCAGGATCAAGATAGCCAAGAGTCCCAGCTGGGAGTTCAGCCAGTGGTGAACCACTATCTGCAGGACCTAACAGTGATAAACCAAAATCAGCCACTCTTGCGTTGTGTTCTTCATCAATGAGAATGTTTGAGGACTTTATGTCTCTGTGAATCACTGGTGGGCATGCATAGCCATGCAAATATTCAATTCCACGTGCTGCTTGCACTGCAATGGTCACTCTCCTTATCCAATTTAACTGTTCTCTCAGCACTTGGTTTGTGCCATGCAAGTGTTGGTGCAAGGAGCCATGAGCCATGAACTCATACACAAGAAGTCTCTCTCCACCTTCTTCACAGTAGCCTAGAAGGTTGAGCAAATGAGCGTGGTTCAACCTTGAGAGCAAGTCCAGTTCGGTGTGAAACTCCTTGGAATTCTTCTGCATGTTGGGAGACACTATTGCTCTTTTGACAGCAACAACTGTGTTATCTTTCAACACTCCCTTGAACACACACGAGAAACTCCCCTTCCCCACTATGGACTCTTCCTTGAATCCGCAAGTTGCACTTTCTAGTTCCTCGTAGCTGAACATTTGAGCCCTTCTGATCTTCAACTCCTCAATGTCTGGCCTCACCTTATTCTCGTTTTGCAGGGAAGAACTCCCGTTGAGTTTCTTCCCCTTTGACCCTTTTGAACACTCACAATCTCTTAGCCTGTAGCGGACGTATAAAATTGCAGTTATTGACACAACACTAACTATGAAAACCGCAAAAGCAATCTCGGCAATGACAACTGGTAACTGTAAAGCCCAGAACTTTTCAGTTTTTTTCTCAGTGGAAGCATTGGAATATGAAGAGGAGCAGTTCATGAAGCATTCGGATGAAGAACAAGAGGCACAGTTATATTCGCATACTCTATCAGAAGCCAAATTGCATGCACTCTTCTGAAACATTTCAGGAGGACAAGCAGCACTGCACCTCATGCAAACACTAGAATCTGGTGATTTGCAGAGACCTTTATGCTGATCAATGGCGTAGGAACCAGGAGGGCATGGAGCAGGTTGACACATTCCTGGTGAAACGGCTAAAGGAAGTGAAGTGGGAAAATCAACACCCCAGCATGAAGGCATAAGAGATTTGTCAGCAAGAACTGCACAGGTAAAGTAATCACCGGCTGCAACTTCAAAAACCTTAATCCCTCTAGGAGATGGAGTGCTTCGTTTGATGATAAAGCCCCAACAAATCACTCCACGATCATAGCTCTTAATCCCACATGCATGGAACTTCCCTCCCACAACAGAAATCATGGGATCATTTGGAGCCAAATCAACGTTTCCTTGACCTGCATGTTCCACTGAAATTTCTTCCCCAAGGTTCAAGCTTCTCCCCCAACAAAATGTCCTTGAATTCACTCCCTCCAAGATTCCACACACATGATACCCACCAGCTGAAATTTTCTGGAATCTCTTCTCTTGTGGAATCAAACTAATCACTAGACTATTAGTCTCATCACCCCAGCAGAACACAGTCCTGTTCTGAGAAAAAAGACCACAATTGAATTCGGAACCAGCTGTGATTGATTCAATCTGTCCCCCAAAAACATAGTTTTTGGTCATGTTGTAGCCCCAGCAATCAACCAAGGAAATGTACCTGTGTTTCCCAGTCAAAGGTTTCCTCAAGCCACAAACATGGTAATCACCGGCACTGATTTCTAGGTACTGTGCTCCTCCGATGATAGGTTGAGGCACTCCCATTTCAATGTAACCACTGCTACCCCAGCAATACGGTTGATTGGAACCCATTAGAAGCCCACAGACAAACCCATCTCCAGCTGTTAGACCAAGAAACGAAAACTGGGTTGGTGTTCCATAGATTATGGCTGAGTTGGCTCCATAACATGTCACTGTGTGAGAGCCATCAGATTTCAAACCACAAAACACGGAACCCTTTTCGCCGTACGAGATTGCAATGGATGACATGGAACCAAGGCTTGTAACTTGTAACCACAAGTACGATAAAACCACCAGCTCAAACAGAAGCCTAAACGAACATGGATTCGCGTTCAACAAATGATGTTTTAGCGAGATCCCCATAACACAAAGAAACCAAAACATTACCCAGATAAAAATGTAGAATGTAGAATGTTTAATAACAAAATTGTTTGATCAAAGTATATAGCTTTGCTTCCATTCAGAGAGGAAACTATTCGGATAAGTCCTTAACTACAGTATATAAACTTCTCAATCTAGTTCTTGTTTTCGTCATCTTTAACCACAAAAACAAAACTTGCAAAACCTCATCTTGTTAAGAACTAAAACACTATGATAACAACATTACCTCACGATTTCGTAGAGACTCTATGAATAACTAGCAATGCAAGAAAAAGAGTAGTAAAGGTGAAAAAAAGCAAGCAAATTGAGAATCTTCTTCATTTAAGCCAAGGCAAATAGATAGGAACGAAACTATTCTGCCATATCCAATGCACAGGAAAGAAAATCCCATGCTTGTTGTTGTTGGCTTGGTGAGAAAGATTAAAAAGATTGCATAAAAGGCTGCTACAAATCCAACTGTTTTTTCATCAGCAAAGAGACTCTTAACTCACTGCATCAACAAGGCGTTTGAATCACATTGTGAAAAGTGTTCTTGCAATGCATTTTGGAGCATGAGGTGTTGGAGATGGGAAGAGGGAGTGAAAGTGAAGGAGATGTAGATAGAGATTTTGCTGAGGGTGGTTGCAGGGTATTGTTGTTGTTGCAGACAAGAGGGTGGGGGAGAAACGGTGCATTAAATGACACAAAACTGCTTCTTGTATACGTATGGGCAAAGTGTTGGTGAAGCTAATAAATGAGGAAGTTAATGCAATTCAATGTTTTCATGCTTGGACTACTCCATTTTTGGCCACCACTTCCAAATCTTACTTTCTTCATCAGGTGTCGCTTATGGCTTCCAACTTCCAACAATACAAAACATCACATCACACCTTAAACCATTCATTCACCTAATTCCATTCTTTCTCTCACTTTCCTCCTCAACAAGTTCTTCTCTCTGCAGGTTGCTTCTTTTTTCCTTCACTTTCTCTGTGTCTGCTTCATCATCTTTCTGTTCAAATCATGTGTCTTTTCCACCAATTAATCACAAGTTCCAGAAAATAAGTTATAAATTCATGCCATTTATGTTATTAATTCATGCTGAGTTGTAAAAGTTTTAGTCCACTTAGTAATTTGACAAACTCATTTTACGAAGATAGAAGTTCGACTTCTGTTTTTTGTGTGAGAACTTGATAATGGTTGATTGTGCACGCATGAATCTCTTAAATTCAGTTCATTCAAGTTTTCTAATTAAAAATAGAGAAAAATATCACATTTGATTGATGTGTTTGGTAATGCGATGTGACGAAAGCTAACAAAAGTAGAAAGTATTGATTATTTATTTATATGTTCATTAATCAACACTTTAGAAAGAAATCAATTTATGGGTCTTAAATTAATTATTACTTGAATGATATTTTTAATTTTTTAAATCAATTTAATCAACACTTAAATTTCTTCCATGTCAAATATAATGCTAGTTGGGTTAATTTCAAAATCTTCAAAACTAAAATTTGTAGACATCATTTTTAGACATATTCTTTTAAACATTCTATTCCTTATTGTCGGTAAAATTATTTTTCTTAAATATTTCTAATCACATTTCGTAAAAATTTACAAATACTCGTGAATGCATGAAATATTCACTATTTCCATTCTGAACTTTTTTACGCATTTTATGAATTTCACTAGTTTTAAATTTGTATATTCTTAATACCAAGGGACACAAATACTTGTACCCTTTGCCATTTCTTTTTCTTTTTCACACTATCACTTTTATGAATCATTATTTGGGACAACATAATTTTGCTGGCAACATCATTATGATGCATTTGAAAAAATTGAAGTTCAAAGTTTAAAAAGTTGAGAGTTGAATGATAGATAATAAGCTAATTAATAACGTTTGTGAGATTTGCATTAAATAGATGAAACGTAGCCATAAAAAGAAAAGGAAAGGGACAAGCAATTAAACTAATTTCATGGTTTACATCTCACACTTCTTTGGAAGTGTATTTATTACCTAACCTTCACAATATGCCTCCAATTGTGTCTCCACTTTTAAGACCCAAATAAACCCTATTTCTTCATTAGTTTATAAATTAATGCTTTCCTCCCTTTGATTGAAAAGCTAATTGTAGAAAATCACTTTTTCATAATATTTAGAAGGAAAAAGTATTATAGTGTGTGAGGGGGAAATTGATTATATTGCTTAAAATAATAAAACTAAAGATATTGTGAAAAAAAAAAATTAAATGTCACTTTTATGAACTAGAAATCTGTTTCTTTAAAGATACAACTGTCTAGAAATTTTGGCAACCAAACAAGATTGAACTTATAAGTGTATTGGGGCGTGCCATTTTAGAAGAAAAAAACTAATTTCTTATAAACATTAATCATAGCATGAATATCGCATAAAAAAAAAAAGAAGAAAAATGTGCTCAGGTTTCTACAAACACAAGAAGGGATGAAGGATACATTTACATGCCAAACTATACAATCAGAAATGTTGTCTTAAAGGATAAATATAAATATTAAAACAAGCAATGATTTTTATCATTTATAAATGCCAAAAATAGACAGAACTATGGCACATTCTTTAGTTGTTTGATAACTGAAATCTTTCAAAAATGCCACCTAGCTTTTTATTACTGTGAGTATAACCTCTTCCAAAAGAATGAGCAACCTGCAAACAATTAACATGATTAACAGCACCATCTCAATTTGAATTGATGTAACTAGACTGAAGGGCCAAATAACCAGATTTTAGTTTACAGCTGAAAAAAGTTTTGCTACCAATTTGTTTCATGTGCCTAATTTTCACCACTTTGTACATAAAATCTTAAAAAAGAGGCACTACTCTTGTTATTTGAAAACATATCTAGAATGAAAACAGAAAAAGAAATTGTCTCCAATTTGCAAAACAAATGTAAGAGCGGTAACAAAAATAATAGATCTACATGGATTGGAATTTTATGTATATTTGTTTTGATTTATGATTTCAAAAGTTTGATCACATATCAGACAATCACCAAAGTGATTCCACAGAAAAAAATGATTTACAAGGAAAATTATGTAAGTCATGAGGATTGAGTTGTTTGATTTCTCTTATCTGTCATATAACATGGAAGATCAATTTCATGACCTATCTCATATCTCCTTATATATTGCTCAAAATTAGGTTGGGGGCAAGTTCGTACCTACTAACTATCATTCTTCAACTTTTAAACAGTGGATTATAACTTCGTTGAAAAATCTGGAACTAATTAATTACTCCAAATAATGCACCAAGCACTTCATGAGCTCACTGAACAAGAAAAACAAACAATATCAATACACAGAAGAATCAAACAGGTAGATGAGAAACTCGGAAAGTTAAACTTTGACAAAAAAAATTAACATCTAAATCTAAAGTAAAGTTTGCAACAGGCAAGCCAACTATCAGGCCTACCTTTTTTTAAAAAGGTGAACAAAATAGCTCTTGCATTGCAGGTTTTAGTATAAATGAAAAATTAGAATTTAAGCTAATATGCCATAAAGGAATTTGAATTTAAAAACACCAATCTTTTAACTTAATCTGGGAGAATATAATACTTTGGGTAGCAATAACAATGAGGCGGTTCATCTGGAAAAAAAATAATGCATAATTGAATGACCCTTTAAAAATGTACATCCTATTTGAATATCAGGTAAATGTTGCAACTACCAATTTGTAAGACACTGAACACTGCAATCAAATTGAATAACTTTATTTACTTCTCAGGTTTATATTCATTAGTTTTACTTTAATGCATAATGAAATGTCAAAGCACCTTGGAGATTAGCCTCATGGATCTTCTGGGCAGCTTCATACCACTATTCTTCATGCTTCGTAAAACTCTTGTCGTACCATTTGAAACTTGAATCTCAGAGTCTCTGCTTTTTCTCTTTTTGCTGTGCTCCATTGTAGAATCTCGATTATCACAATCTAGGTTAGATCTCTTGGGAGGATCACCAAATTGGGAGCATCTGAAACCACAGTGCAAGTATACTCAAATCAGTAGAATAAAAGCACTTTAAAAACACTGAAAAACATAAGTCGCAACAGTAATTACTCTGAACTCTCCCTTCGATCAACAATCCTGCCACCCTCCTGCAAACAAAATAATGTTTTAACACACTTATTGTAAATCATTAACTAAAGAAAAAAACTAAGACAAACAATATGTATACGAGACCAACATTCCATAAGCTTGCAAATCACAAAATCTTTAGGTTGCCGATACTTAAATGATCAACGTTCTTTTCTTACGTAAAACATAACCTAACATCTCCAACACATCACAGAAATAAATGATAAAAATTCACAGATGTGTTAGTGGCTACGATGGATGATTCCAAGATACAAAAGTATAAAGTGTTTCTGTACCAAAATTAACAACCAACAAATAATAAGTTAATCAACAGCACACAAATACTCATTAAATTACAACGAAAAAGATCCTATTTCAGCTGATAACAACCCTTATATAACGTATAATCTAAAAATATAAAGCCTCTGATAAAAAAAACTACATAGAAAACAGCATTTAGTAATAATATCAATATAGCTGTGATGTAAGAACCATTTATATTTCTTTTTCAGTGGTGGAAGATTCAAATTCTTCTAAAACAATTCTTCTATACCCGTTCTAGAGAGGTACATTAACAGCACACCTGAGAGACATATAAAGATTTCAGTTTACAGTTCAATGACCTTGATTTTATGATTGAAAGGCTCTCCAAATTACCTCTGTCTACCACAGTATTATACCAAAATCTATAATTAAATTGGAACTAGAATATTTCAGCCACATCAAATCTAATAGACTAGACAAAAAAGTATTAAAAATGTGTACATATATCTAGAAGGCTAAAGAAAGAACTATACCCATTCATCAGTTAATGATGTGAAATTGTTGCTGTCAGTTTCAAAAATAATCTCACTTTTGACTAGTCTACCCTGTTCCATGTCAGGAAAAGTGCTCTTTGGATCACTTAAATCCAGTGAATCATCATTGTCATAGAGTGAAACTGATCCATTTTTACGACAATTTATAACTTCTGAGTTTTGTACTCCCACAGAACTACTCACTGAAGCTCCCGCACACACCGAACTAGGATTCGCAAAGCAAGAATCATTTAGCAGAGCACAATCCTCAAAACATTCATTATCAGGTTTTGAATTTTGAAGTTCTAGTATGCCAGGATATGATGGTGATTTGACAACAGAATCACAAATTGACTTGATGAATGGCATATTGGTAGCATTTGAATCGGTGATTTTCCTAGACTTGTCTCTAGCAAAAGATTCGGCACCACAAATAAAAGTGTTCAGTGCACCATTTCTAACTTCAGCTGAGAGAGTTGAATGCTTTTCCTGTAAATTATCTTTCACTTTTACAGTCATGCTGCATGGAGTCAATGAATTACATATCAAAGGACTGCCATCTGTATTCTGTTGATCTAAATCTGTAGCACCATCTTTTGTCAGTTTCAAGCTTGAGGGAGACCTGGCCTGACTATCATGCTCATCAATTTGGCCAGAATTTGTACTCCACAGAAAGGAAGATTTTCCTTGTGTAGAATTCTCGGCTAAGTCACTGAGATCCTGCCAAAGGCTTCGGGATTTGTTTTCATGCATATTCTCACTTATGCAAACCTCGTTTCTAAACCTATTAGTCCAATCTGTTGGGGACAAATTTAAATCAACATGAAGACTAACTCCCACATCTGACCAGACATAGAACTCAAATGACGATGGAGGAGCTTCAGTAGCTGCCTTTACTGTAGAGGCAAAATCTTTCTCAACTGAAGGTGCAGATGCTTCTACTATTCCACTGTTATTTTGGTGACAAATTAGCACTGTGCTGTCTCTCATTTTACCTAAATGTATATCAAAGCTTCTTCCAGGTGACTTTGCCTTCTTCAAACCTATATGCATTGTATAGCCAACGCCTCCTGCATGTGCTGCACACAATTAAATGAGACATGTTCCAACAAATTCTACAACGAAAAAAATATGAAACTAAAGGTGAAGTAATTTTTTATCCAGATCAACTGCCCTTGCCTTGCACAAGTATAGGCCAAGTCATAGGAGCTATACCTTCTGTTAAATCAATAACATAACTTTTTAAGACTCCCACCATAGTTTTCAAAATTCAAACAAAGATTGAAACTTACATCGTCTTCCTAACCAAGACAATCATTATTCTAATCCATTAACTGGTGCAAAAGAAGCACTTCTCCTATCCCGTGGTATAAAAAATATAAACTGCTTCCTGATTGCTTTAAAAGATCGAAGAAGAATAATTTGGTTAGACAGTTGAACTGTGAAGACAGGTATACAAGGTCTTGCACACACACAAACCACATAATTATAGGTGCAGCCAAATTTGGCATTACAGAGTCGGAGAAGACAAAACATTAATGCAATAAAAAAGAAAATCAGGAGCAGCGGAAAAACTATTTGCACCCATTTGCCAGAATAATTTTGGTCAGTCATTTGAGATCTTTAGGCTGCAGTTCCAAGGAGTAGGATTTTGGCCCAACAATGATAAGGATCTTGCATAAAACATTGTATCCATCCATCTCCCCCCACCCCCCACTGCTTGAAAATCAGAAGAATTGCAGAATGAGGTAAAGAACGAGCCCAGTAAAGTAAGACAAAATAGTGTGCATACGTCTAGGTGTACCCAAATGCACTGAATTTGATTGGGCATCACCCCAGTAATTCATAGATATTTTTCAACCATGGGAAATGTAATATTAGAAGATCTCATCTCAGTGAAAAACAACTCACGTTAGAGGGTGTGGAATGGAAATTATCAGTGGAACAGTGAAATTTTCCCCACCTAGGAATTAGAGGGTTTTCTCATATAAAATTTATTGTTCTTCCTGTGGCTTTGTATATTTTCAGCACCACCACACCGCAATATCTAGTTTTCTTAGATCTACTTCATTGTCCCCCAATCACTACGCAGACCCTTCTAAGAAGAATAGTCACTCGAGCCAAACACACACACACACACACACAAACAAACAAAAAAACAAAACAAAAAAAAAAAACTAAAACTAAAATCTGTTCAAGAAACTTTGCTTCTTGGAAGAAAACACTCTGTTATTATTCGGCATTTAATAAAGAACTAAATGGGGGGATAACAACACTATGAATCTTCACAGTAAATCAGTTACAATTCACCATCTTGTGTTTGGAACAATGGCATTGACAAACATGATAGGAGTAGGAGCTAAGACATTAATCGGTAAGCACCCCATTGCATCTTTAGTAGGTAAAAAGATAGAAGCAACCCAGGATTAACAGAGGGAGCAGTGAAGGTGTGTGTGAAAGAAGAAAGTGAATGCAAGAGAAACATAGACAGAAAGAGAGACAGAGAAAGATGATATACCTGATGGAGATGGAAACTGTTGCAGAGGATGCTTTTGTTTGATTTGTTTGATTTAGGAACACAAAGGTTTTTAGAGGGAGGATTGGTTTGGTTTAAGAGAGTGGTAATTTCGACAATAAATAACCATAGAAAATCAACAAAACAACTATTTTCACACCATAAAATACTCCTTTCTTATCCAACACATTTATGATATATTATTTTATAATTTTTAAATATTTAAATTATAATAATATATAAATTAAAATTAAAAAAAATGTGAGAGCCCATACACTTGTTTTTAAATCTAATAAAGATTAAGTGTTGAATGATAATTCTCCTAATCAAAATTTGTGATGAGTTTTTACCCTAATTGATGGTGAGAGAGGCTAAGCAAAGGAATATTAGAGGCACCCTTTGCTGTGACACGTGTAAGGCTGTGGGAAGAGTGAGTTGCATCAGCGCCGTTTATTATTGGGCCTCACTCTATCCACTACTCTTATTGGATAATCCCCTATGGTTTGAATTTTGAATACTATCCCTATTATCATACCAAAAAAGTCACACCTTTTTTAACATAAGTGTCTAATGACAACTGGCTTCAAAGATTTTTATTGCAAATATATCACTAATTTATTTTATCCGAGTTTATTTATTATTTTGATTAGTACAAAATTATTATCTTTTATTTAAGAGACATTGTATTTGATGGATTAAGTAATATCATTATGGGATAATACTAATATTAAAGATTGTATTATTATAATTTCTTTTGTAATAATCAATAGAGAAATTATTGAGAAAGAAATAAAAGGTCACAAATTTTGACTAATTTAATTAATTCAACTCCTTTACATGAATGTCAATTTAATTAGTGGTTCAAATATACATGCTTTGGTTATATATATATATATATATATATATATATATATATATATATATATATATATATATATATATATATATATATATTTATATTTATTTATTCATCCTCATCTCATCAAATCAAACAACAGTACAACTTAAATATGGATAAAATGAATTTCTATAAGTAATTGATAAATATAATTTTTATATGTATTATCTTCATATTTTAGTTCTTAATTCCTTATTACTAGTTTCAATGTTACTAGAAGGTTATTTATAGGTGCCACCACGAATCAAATAATCAATTGTCAAATCTATTATTTATAATTTTGTTTTAAAATGTAATAGAATAAATTTATATATAAATAATTGAAACTCAAATGAACTTTATAGTAAAAATATATATATTTTTCTTCTAAACTTATTTTATCTCCACTAATTTGTTTTACTTACTTTTCTTTCATTTTCTGAACTTGCGTTGGTAAATATTGCGTAGCACCATCATTGATAAACTTTAACCCATTCATATTCTTTGCATGATTCTGATCCATCATGTCATGAGAAACATGCTATAGAAAAGTACATAATGTAATGATATAAATCACACAAAAAATAAATAACCATGAAGCATGTTGAATGCATGTGACTAGTGCCATATTCATGGAAACATTGGGAATGAACAATTTTCTAAATCATGAAATTGAAATTTTAATGTCTTTTGTGTTTGTAGGTTGATTGAAGGATGATAGCTGCACAAAATATTAACCACTATTTAGTTACATAAAGGTATGCAACTTATTTAATATAATTTTTTTACTACATAAACTATGTTAAATGTTTCTTGTTGTACACATGATGCTTTATTTTTGTATTTGAGAAAATTATAATAAATGTGATACTTATTATTTTTTAAAGTTATATCACATTGAATCATTGATGAATTAAATTTTGTCTGGTACATCGACATTCTTTAATAACTGAATTGATTGAAATAATTTTTGGTTTTAGAATTTGATTAGGTTTTAGTTCAATTATTTTGATATGTACTAACACTTCTTAGAATTTGGGTTATATAAATTGATAACTATATATAATGTTGTTAAAAGTTTTGTAGTGAAGTTAAAAGATAAGTTTATACTATATCCTAAATATAAATCAAACTGAAAAAAAAATATATGGATATATAGTATTAAATATTTGTCATAATTAGGTGTGAAAATATAGACTAATTCATGTGACATCTGAAAACTAATATTTAATTCATCTTAAACTATAAAATATAAGCAAAGTCTATGTCAAATTCAAGGTGGAAATTTTTATATAAAAAATTGTGTGATTATTGTTAAGATTTTTTTTTTCAAAATTATGATATATTTTGCTTAATTTGATTTTTTTTCTTTAAAAATGCTTATTTAAAAAACATGGAATAACAAAATATAACTTTTTTTAAATAATATTTTTCTTTATCTAATTCAAAATGAAAGAAACACAATAATCTTGAAAATCAGCTTACAACTCTTATTTTCAACTTGATTTTTTCGCTCTTCTATTAAATGCTATGAATTTACCTTGTTTGGACGAAGCATTTCAACAATGTTAAGAAATTGAAATGCATTGTATTTGAATTACTTGCAATTAAATTTCTTTCATTTTCTAAATAACTTGTTTGGATAAAGAAATAAAAATACCTTACATTTCAATTTCTTGTTTGGATAAAATAATTGAATTTCTTTTGAGATAAAATTTCATTTTATCAATATTTATTTTAGGCTTAATTATGTTTTGAGTTCATGATAAATTTGGAAACGGTCAGGCTTGTCGAGTCAACGGGGTGGTTTGGTTGTTGGGCCTACCCGACACGTTTGGGTCGTTAGGCCCGCTCGACACCTCTAGGTCGTTTGGCCCGCCAAACTCGTGTGGGTCGCCAAACTCGGCCTTCTGCTTGGGCCACCGGACCCGCTGATTTGTCTTGGTTGTCAAATCGATTAAGCCCATCTTTGTCTTCGAGCCCACCCTGCTCGTTTGGGTTGTCAATCTTGTTTGGATAGTCGGGTACGCCCGACCTATTTATGTCGTAGGGTCAGTCCAATCCGTTTTGGCCGTTGGGCTAGCCCAACAAATCTTGGTCGTTGAGCCTACTTGGGCGATGTGGGTTGTCGGGCTTGACCAACCTGTTTGAGTTGTCAAGCCTGCCCGACCCATATGTGTCATCAAGTCACCCCGTCCGTTTGGGTTTTCGGGCCCGCCCGACTCGTCTGGGTCGTCAGGTTCGCCTGACCGTTTGAGTCGTTGGGCCACTCGACTCGTCTGGGTCGTCAGGTCCGCCTGACCTGTTTGGGTCATCGAGACCGCCTAAACCGTCTAGGTCGTCGGGCCCACCTGACCCGTCTAGGTTGTCAGGCCCACCTGACCCGTCTAGGTTGTTGGGCCCGTCTGACTCGACTAGTTCGTCGGGCCTGCCTAACCTCGTTTGGGTCGTCTGAGCCGCCTGACCCGCCTAAGTCGTCAAGGCCGCCTAAACGAGTATAAGTCAAAATAGTTAGCCAACAATTAAGACTTCAAGTATTACCACTTTATCTAAAATGGTCTCCTTCAACTATTTTAGGTTATATAAGTTACACTTTTTTGCGACAATCGTTGCCCACCATTATGAATGAAACAACCAAGCAAAGAGTAAGGCAATTCGTTGTCTCAACGTTCATAAATCAATCCTTTTTTACAATCACCCTTTTTCATTGTATAAAAACCACAAAACAAACTAACCCAAAAAAGAATTTGTTTAATTTATCTAGCCAATCTTAGACAAAAAAGGCATAAATATATCTGTGTATAAGTCAAAAGGTTGTTCCATATCGGACCCGCTAATCTATCTTGGTTGTCAGATCGATTAAGCCCATCTCTGTCTTCGAGCCCACCCTACTCGGCTGGGTTGTCAATCCTGTTTGGATAGTTGAGTACGCCCGACCTATTTATGTCGTAGGGTCAGTTCGGTCCGTTTGGGCCGTTGGACCGTTGGGCTAGCTCAACAAATCTTGGCCGTTGAGCCTACCTGGGCGGTGTGGGTTGTCGGGCTTGACCGACCTGTTTGAGTTGTCAAGCCTGCCCGACCCATATGTGTCATCAAGTCACCCTGTCTGTTTGGGTTGTCGGGTCCGTCCGACTCGTTTGGGTCATCAGGTTCGCCTAACCTATTTGGGTCATCGAGACCGCCTAAACCGTCTAGGTTGTCGGGCCCACCTGACCCGTCTAGGTTGTCAGGCCCACCTGACCCGTCTAGGTTGTTGGGCCCGTCTGACCCGACTAGTTTGTCGGGCCTGCCTAACCTCGTTTGGGTCGTCTGAGCCGCCTGACCCGCCTAAGTCGTCAAGGCCGCCTAGACGGGTATAAGTCAAAATAGTTAGCCAACAATTAAGACTTCAAGTATTACCACTTTATCTAAAATGGTCTCCTTTAACTATTTTAGGTTATATAAGTTACACTTTTTTGCGACAATCGTTGCCCACCATTATGAATGAAACAACCAAGCAAAGAGTAAGGCAATTCGTTGTCTCAACGTTCATAAATCAATCCTTTTTTACAATCACCCTTTTTCATTGTATAAAAACCACAAAACAAACTAACCCAAAAAAGAATTTGTTTAATTTATCTAGCCAATTTTAGACAAAAAAGGTGTAAATATATGTGTGTATAAGTCAAAAGGTTGTTCCATACTTATAATAGAACACTGTGAGTGATCTGATAACAGTACTAGGACGTAACTCAATCTCAAAAGTTAGTTCGTGAGGTGAAATTTGTCCATTACATAAACTAATTTGGTTGTCTCAATATCACTATCACGGGTAAACAATCTCCATTAGAAGGCAACAAATTGCAAGTGAGAACAAAAATGCCCTTTCATCCAGATAAAATACAGATGGAGGATGTTACCACATACATAAGTAACCATTGCCAAATTGCTCATATAAATACCAAGAACTTGACAATAACTGAGTTGGACAAGAAGCAACAGGATGAAAAACTTAGTAAACTTGACGAATTGATGTTGGTTTGTAGAGGTGAGTGGGTCTTTCAGATGCTGAGCCACAGTTCATAAAGATTTGAGTACCCTCAAGATAAATCTCTTCTCGTTCAGTATTAACAAAGATTTGAGTATCCATTAAATATTAACAAAGTCGTCAATCCCTTCAATGACTGATATAACACTGTTTAATGACTGATATAACACTGTTTGGTCAAAATTTATAGCAATAACCAAATTGAATCATTTTTTAAAAAATCAATACCAAATTGAGACAAATAAAAAATTAGAAGACCAATTTAACACTACTTCACAAAAAAGTGACTAAAAAAGTAATTTAAAAAAAAAAAAACTCAAAATTTTTAAATTTATAAAGTTACACGTTAAAGTCTTAGAAATACTCTATCATACTTCCACCGACCTAAAAATAATCTAAAATATTCATAACAAATTTTGCTTATCCATGTAAATCAAACATATTATCCATATAATTATATTTGTTTTATTTTTCTTTTATCGTGTTTAGACTTAACCATGATTTTTGTCTTCGATTCTCCCTTTTATATTTGAAATCAAATTATGAATTCTGACATGACATTGAACATTTATGATTAAAACGCTAACAAACCTGTTGTTGACATCAATCATACTAATTGCCTTAAGGAGTAGGAATGAAAGTAGGTAAAGAAAAACATCTTCCTAATCACATTTACACAAAACAGTGAGATAAGAAATACATAAAAAGATAAGATAAAACTGGAGTATAACGCGAAATATGAGATATGAAAAATAATAACATATCTTATACGTGTTCATGTGTGAAAATATTTGATAATTTTGAAGATGATTTGAATGAGAGGGAGAGGGAGTCCATGGATTGAAAGAATTTGATGATTAAATTTTTGTGTATTTTTAAGAATTTTGGAGGTGAAATTGAAAGAATTTAAGATAAAAGTAAGTAGATTTTAAATTTTTTAAGAGTTTTGAAGATGAAATAGAGAGAATTTAAGATAAAAGTAAGTAAATTTTAAAACGAAGTTTTGAAAATTTATGAAAGATTTGAAGATATAATAAAATAAAAAAAATTAAAATGTAAGATTACTTTTTACTTTTTATAATTATTACTGTTGTTATTAGTATTAATATTTATTTTTATTGTTATTATTCTTTATTATTTATTACTATTGATATTTATTGTTGTTTTAATTAAAATTTTTCTATCCAACAATCTTAATAGAAAAACAGTTATTGAGATTATGATTCTTTAAGTAATATGATTTGTTTTTAAAAAGATCAGTGTATATTGTTTCCATGCCTCTGCCAAAATGTTAATTATAATTATTTTTCTTTGTACAATCCGTGCATTATTAATGCAACACAAAAAAACAAGGTTAAAAATAATTTCATTAATCAAAATCGGTTCCAGCAATAAGAGAACCTATTCTCATACATGTGAAATCGATTACTTTTTCCTTTGTTTTGTTATATAATCGATCCAACCACAACATAATCGATTCTCACCGTAATAACCTGAACCATGCATTATCCAACCACATTCTTCAATTACCACGGAAGTTTATAACACCTCCTATAATAGTGCATGCATATGAAAATGCCGTGATTTAAACAAAAGTATTATTATCAAAACTCATGTATCACTTTCAAATATTATTGAGAAAAAATAAATTTCCTTGACTTCCAATCGTAAATATTTACAAATTTTAACGAATTTATATATTTTGGTGAAATAAAATACAATAACATGATAATACAAATGCAAGAATAGTTAAATTTGACATGAGTAGAAATATAATATCTCATTTCAAAATAATATAATAAAACAATGTAATTTCTCAATTCCAGCCACATTTTGTATTCACAAAGTTAAAATAAATATGGAAAACTAAAAACTCATACATTATAAATACACATACTCAATCGTTAATATAATATAGTCATACATTAATAATAATTAATCAACCAGTTAAAGAAGTAATGTATACTTTTATTTTTTTCTTAATCTTAACTGTTTAAATACGATTTTATTGTCCGTATTATATTTTATATGTAATAAAATATTGAGAAGTTAGAAGGCTTTATAATAATAGTAATAATAATTCAAAATTGTTTCATTACCTCTAAGTTACCTACAATACAGTCGAAGCTACGCAATCTGTAACACTGCTCACACATTGCCAAATCCCATGAAAATGGCCACCACCATCAGGTCCGTTTTCTAATACTGGATTTCTTTTTTCTTTCTTTCTCTTTCATCGTTGAAAGATGATTATTGGCTCCACGGTCATGGATAGCTCTTTAATCCAAAGATCAAGTAGAAAAGAGGGGCGTTTCTTTGAATCGATCTTTGAGATATGAGAACATGACAACTAATTAAGATGTGGCATGAATCTAGATATGGACAAAATTGAGGAAATACTTTATGTAATTTAATGTGTCTGTGTACATCTTATAAACCTAGGTTTTTATAACGTTTTGTTTTGTTGTTTAACGGTTTTCTTGACTATACAATTTATTGATGGACGGTTGAAAACCATTTATTTATATGGGTTATCTTGGATTATCTTCATAATATTTCATACATTTATATTCATTTTTGCACTTTATTTCCTTTAGGAATTCAATTTGACAAGAATAGTCCGTTTTTCGTTTTTCAGTTTATCAAAATTAGATGGATAACAATAATTGGAGACCTAATCAAGGTACTGAAGCCAATATGGATATCAGTGATTGGAGAGGTGGCATGCAGCAAGAGTCACGCCAAAGAATTGTCAACAGAATGTAAGATTTAGTCGTAATATTGTCGCACTGATTTTTACTTTTGTTCATAATTCCATAGATCGCCAACATTTTCGTGTGGACTCTGGTCTTCCTTTCAAGTGATAAATGGATGTATATGAAAGAGCATCAATAACAGCGTCATATTGTGTAATTGTAATCCTCTGATGCAAAAAGATATGAAATATGTGCTCAAATGTCTGGCGATTAGGTTAACAAAATAATTAAATGGGTTCATTTTTCCTTCAAACGAATATTTAATAAAATATTTCTTTTATTATTGGTTTTAATGTCATAATTAAAGTGTAGGGATGAGGTTTAGCATGTCACCGTTGCACATGCTCATTGATGTGTTAGTGGGACAATTTTGTTAAAATCATTTGTGCCTTGTAAGATCGTATCATTTTACATGTCAAAGGTCCTGCGCAAGCTGAACTTATTGCTGAACTTATTGAGGGTAGGATCACTCTGGTGATGTGATTTACGAGGTTGAAATTATTAACTTTTATGAATTATTTTGAATTATTTCTATCATGTTACAAATTTTATTTCTCTCTCTAGTTGTCTATACATTTATGATTATGAATTTTCAATTTAAGTTTTTTTAATGATGTGAGTTTTTTTTTCTTTATCTATGTTCTTTTTATGCATATGTGTTATTTATAATTATTATTAGGTTGAAATTTAAGATCTTATGATTCGAGTTTCTAGCTTTCCACTCCCTCTTGATTCTAGGTAGTAACTAGAGTTTAACAACTTTGGAGTAGTCATACTTTGGTGTTGACCATGATATCACCGAAAAATACAAAGTTTTT
>Ga0214545_1002315_pt1 | contig 36730 bp, 21 predicted proteins | sample CNSS4metaG_FD_160064 | JGI IMG/M metagenome (GOLD analysis project Ga0214545, IMG submission 160064) | Root nodule microbial communities from cowpea collected in UCLA plant growth center, Los Angeles, California, USA - CNSS4 | ecosystem: Host-associated > Plants > Roots > Nodule | place: USA...
AGATATTGTTTTATATATATTTTTTTATATTTTTTAAATATATATATATATATATATATATATATATATATATATATATATATGTGTGTGTGTGTGTGTGTGTAGAAGATATGAATAAAATAAAATAAGAAGTTTCTCTTGTAACATATCTCTTATATCTCTCATATTTTCACCATCCCAACAAATTTTCAACCCTCACAATATTTGATACTATGTAATTATATCACTCATAATATTCTGTATTATAATATGACTCTTAAAATTTTATAAATCTACATTAAAAGTTCAAGATCAAAATGCGGACTTAATAGAATATATATATATATATATATATATATATATATATGGCTTAATTTTGTTTTGAGTCTTTGATAAATTTAGGAACTTTCAATTGATTTCCTAATAAATTTTTGTGGTTTATTCACCCTTATAGTTAGATGTTGTTATTAACTTTGTGATGTGATAATTATATTGCACTATCACCCTCTTGAATATCTATCGTCACATAATATTTTGTTACCAGAAATCGTGATGATGATATCTTTGTCAAATATTTATTGTATTTAACGAAAATTATTTTAAATTTAATTAAAATTACAAAATTAAAAATAGGAAAATTATAAAAACAAAATTATAAAAATATAAAATATAAAATTATAAAATTATAAAATTATAAAATTATAAAATTATAAAATTATAAAATTATAAAATTATAAAATTATAAAATTATAAAATTATAAAATTATAAAATTATAAAATTATGAAATTATGAAATACAAAATTATAAAATAAAAATTAAAAAAACTAAAAAATATAAAATTACTAAATTTAACAAATTACAAAATTATAAAAATATATAATTTTATAATTACAACATTATCAAACATATGAAATTATATAATTATAAAACTACAAAATTATAAAGTTTTGAAATTTTGAAATTACGAAAATAGAAAATTATCAAATTGTAAATTTTTTTATTTTTTTTTTTTTTGTAATTTTATAATTTTATAATTCATAATTTTATAGTTATATATTTAATATTTTTATAATTTCTATTTTTTATTTTGAAATTTATAGTTTTAATTAAAATTAAAACCAATTTTCGTTAAATACAATAAATATTTGGGAAATATCTCATTATGAGGGTCTCTTGTAACAAAATATTTCGTGGCGATATGTGACGACATTTAAGAAGGGTGACAGTGGAAGATAATTGCTGCCACATCACAAAATTATCAAAAACATTTATTAGGAACTCAAAACATAATTAAACACACACATATACATATACATATACATATATATATACATATATATATATATATATATATATATATTAGATTACCTAATAAAATATAAGTATTTTTAGTAATTTAAACAAGGACAAAGATAAAGGCGGGGATGAGTATTAGGATGGGTATGGGGACAGAGAAGGAGCGGATATGTACATAGTCATCCACATCCTCATACCCAAATGAAAAAATTAGGTATTACTCATACTCATATCCAGTCAATCTAAAAGTTTTTCGTCAAAATGGGGATGAGTTCAGAAAATACCCATGGGATGAATTTATTTGCCATACCTATTCTACACATATTATAGATTTCATATTTAAACACATTAAATACACCAAGCCAATGTACACAAAAACATGATTGAACAATCAACATCAATTTACCACAACACCAATCAACCAAGACACAATTCACTTACAAGAAATTAAAATTAACTTTCCTTACCTTAGTTTAATAGTATTTGCTCTCAAAGATGCTCTTTAGAGCTCTATTTAACACAGAAAAACCTAACTTGCAACAAAAGACCCTAATTAGATATCTAAGCATATCATCAAGATTATAGAGCAATAAAGATTCACTGAAAGCAACCTTGAGTCACATGCATCGCCATCAGGCTAAAACACCTGAAAGAGGGCTAAATGAAAACTTACTTTGTTCAACTCTTTCATCGTATGGTTATGTAGAGTTGTTGGGTTTTAAAATAAACTTAAATGAATTAGTCATTGGAGTCTTATATGTAGTTAATGAATTACCCATTAAAGTCTTATAAGTAGTTAATGAATTGACAATTGGAGTCTTAAGAGTAGTTGATGTATTAGTCATTGAATTCTAGATAGTTAATGAGTTAGTCATTTATAGCCATTTGATTATATAAGACCCACGAAATTTAAATAATTAAATAAATGCGGGTAGTTGAAGCCTTTGTGACATTAAATGTTAATTTGTATGACGTAGAATAGTACTAGCTTAAGTGGTTGAGAGTACTTGGTTGTGTCAATAGGACTTGAGTTTGAGTCCTATGTATGCCAAATTGTGTAATTATTTTAAATTGTGCATTGTTTTGATAATATATTTGATCGTGATGAGTGATAATAAAATCCTAGATTTATAGGAATTATCATGAAACATGAATTGGTTGAATTGGTTGTGCATTGATTGACATAGGCATGGTTGTGTGTTCGAACCTTGGTAGATACTAGGAATATGTCTTTTGATAGTCTGTCAAGTACCTCTTCCACTCTTTCTTCAACTAGGTCGGACGCGCAAAGCGCTCCACCTGAGTTAGAGCGGGTATTTAATCAAATCTGCGATAAATGCGAAGACTGAGTTCTACTGTCAAATTTTGCCAAAGTTCATCTGCGATAAATTTTGTCAACTTTCTTTTTGCCAAATTTTGTTTTGGCATGAATGGGAAAAACCAAAGAACCCTAGCCATCTAGAAGGCAAATGGAGGGGCTGGAAAACTCATGTAGTAATGGCTTTTGAAAGGCAATTACACCCATTAATGATTGAAATTCGTTTTCTAGCATTAACCACCATTAAGCCATGATTAAAGAGGTCATTGAAGGAAAGAGAGAGAGTTTTCTTGACTGGTTTTTGTGAGGGCTATGAGGAGAGGATCTACAAAACAACAACTAGGCTAATTAAGTGTGAAGGAGGGCTGATTAGAGGAAGAACTAAGGAGGCCATTGTTGATCAAGTGGAGATTTCAAACTATCAAGTGTAGCAAGGAATTCCAGGTTATGGGAGTTGAACCTCGTAAATGCATGTTGTGATTTAATTACGCATAGTATGAATTGTATGTGAAGCCTGTGATTCTTGTAAATTCATCAATTTTGTTTGAGTTTCTGGAAATTTCCAGAAACCGTTTGGCGGCGTTGAAGACCCGCTAGGCGACACATGTGATTTGTACCGGATTTCTGGGTTTCTGCCAGAAACCGCTTGGCGGCACGAACTGACCGCCAAGCGACATATCCTTGCTTACCCAGTTTCTGGGTTTTTGATGAATGGCATGGCGGTGATGAACACTGTCAGGCGATGCGAGCCAAATTTAACTCGTTTTGGCTGTTTTGGGTTTTTTGGGTGGTTTCTAGACGAGGAAAAGGGAGTTCCATCTGATGTTTGATTTTTAGAGGCCAGTGATTAATCAATTACACTGTGATTGGAAATTAATTGGGGAAATATGGATAATACATATTAGGGTTTGGAAATTCGGGGGTTTTGATGGTTTGAGATTAACTATTGTTTAATTACACTATAAAGTGTTATTGGATATTGTTTAATTGAAGTAATTATACAACTATGATCATGGTGAATTGCATAATTGAGGAAATAGGCCAAATAAAGAATTTGGGAGAATGGGAGGGACTTTGCAGGTGCTGGAAATTCTGGGATTTTCCCAGAATGCTATGCACCGCATGGTGGTACTGATTGGACCGTTAGGCGCCAGCACAGAGTAAGAGACCTGCATGGTTGTGAGGTGCATTGGAAAGTCTGGGGTCTTGGTAAATTGGATTAATGTCGAATGTTGAATTGAGAAATTATTTGGATGAAGGTCTAGGGTGATTATGCAACTAAACTAGTAGCATGAATTAATGTGAGTGTTAATGGGAGTTTGGAGAATCATGACAATAATAACAGTGCAGTAGAGAGTCTTATTAAGCAAAGTATTGCTGGATTGAGAGGTATGGTACAATTAGGAGTTAGAGTTCCTAAGTGAAGATGCAATATTTGGACATGAGGTATATGTCATCCTATGACAAGGTTAAATCAGTGATGTGCTTGTGTTAGAAGGGAGAGGATATTTTGTATTAGTAATAGCTAATGATAAGTGTGAATACTTGGAATTTACGTATGTGACCACGTTTAGGGAATGAAGGTACATGAAAAGGGGTTATGCTAACTGAAATCATTTTAGACAGTAAGTAACTAAGTTTATGGTACTTCGAATGAGTGGCAAGAAGAGTTGGTGCATGGGCAAATGTGCTTGGATTAGAACAAAAAGCAGTACTACGCGAGTATTGGTGTAGCGCTTGGCAATGATGTTTGACTCGCCAGGCGATAGCTACAATCACAATGGGCTCTGGAAGCGTGTGGCGCCTAGTGATGAGGGTTGTCCCACTAGGCGATGTCTACAAGGTTAGTGTGCTCTGCGACGCTTGGCGCCTAGCGGCACGTGTCCCCCGCCAGGCGGTTTGGAAGCGAGTTTCGCTTGGTGGCTCTGGAGCAGCGCCGGGCGATAACGTAGAGGTAGAAGCTTTGTTTGCTTTGGATGTGCGTGATCTATAATGCTTTGGTGATACCTTGAAGATTGGCTTGTTGGATGTTCCTTGAGTTATGGCTCGGAACGTATCTCTTGATTTGTGGCTCGGGATAGGAGTTAAACACGTGGCATTCATTGAGTTGTGGCTCAGAATGACATCTCTTGAGTGGTGGCTCAGGATGGTGGATGAACACGAGGAACCCTTGAGTTGTTGGTCGGGTTGGCGAGTGTTGCCGGTGTGAGTGTGCGTGTTGTGGCTCGTACGGATGGGTCCAGGTAGATTGCCCTCCTCGGTAATAGCCGACGAGTTTAGTAGTCTTGGGACATTACGAACTATATTCGTATTGGGAACTCCATCTGGCATCACAAAGTGTGGTTCGTAGCTGGTTTCCCGCACGTGTTCCTTTGATGTTTAAGTATATGTTTTATATATTGTTAGCTCACCTTATCTGCTTGTGTTTGGCGATGATCGTGTATGCGGTACACGAAAGCAGATGATGTTGCAGGTGGATCTAGTGAGGCATAGAGCCAGAGCATGGGCTATATGGGGAATTTTACTACAAATTTTTGTTGCTTTGATGGATTTTAAAGACTTTGTAATCCTTTTATTTTTGAACTTGGTTTTCCTAGTTGATATTTATAATGTTGAGTATTCTGAGCTTTTGACGTTGTGATAAAGTATTTAAATTTCCCGCGTTTTTGACAAATGGAATTATAATAAATGATGTTTAATGTTTATTTCTATTTTACTTTATTTAAATTTGTAATATCCGACCAGGATATTACAGATTACAACGGTCATAAATATGTAAGTCTATAAATTTAATTGTTACTTGCATGAATGAAATAACAACAACATAGGTGAATCAAGTTTTTTTCATAAGAGAAGTTTGTTGTCAACAAAGTGGTGCCAAAAGCCAGTTAGCTTGAGTGTTTGAGTGAAAAAAAATGAGAGTTAAAAAGAGCTTGAGTGTTTAAGTGTTTAAGAAAGAGAGAATGAGATTGTCAGTCTTATAGTGTGTCCATGCCAAAGTTGACAAAAGCAGTCAAGTATGAAAATTGAAGTCTCCAAATGAAGACCCTTTCTTGATTCCCAAGACAATTGGGAAGTGGTGGAAAATGGCCACGAAGAGCCAGTAAACACTACAAAGTGGTCGAATGCTTAATTGAATACGTTGAAACCAACACGCGTAATGGACAAGGCAACCCTATATATATTGTACTGAGTTGTTGACGAATTTGGCTTTAAGAAGATTGCAAGTGTCAAATCTTCAAAAGAAGCGTGAGATATATTAGAAAATGCAAATAAGGGAGATGATCAAGTGAAGTAGGTTTGGATTCAAACACTCAGGGGCGAGTTAGAGGGCATGAGAATGAAAGAGACAAAAGGTTTTTTTGTTATTCGGGTAGAAATCATGGTAAACTAGCTCGGTATAAATGGATTGCCCGCTAGCTCAATTGTGGAGGCAATCTTAAGGTCATTGACAAACGAAATTGAGAACATGGTGTGCACAATTGAGGAGTCCAATGACCTATCAACGTTATTGGTTAAAGAGCTTGTTGAATCTCTTGAGGCACACGAGTAACGAAAGAAGAAGAAGTGGGAGCCACTTAATCAACTACTCCAAATGAAGGGAGAGACTCATAACACTCAAGACAAAGGACGATAGCGAGGAAGTAAAGGAAGCAATCCTACTGGTATAAGCCAAAGATAGGAAGATGAGGAAGAACAGTACAACCAACAAAATTGGCATAAAAGAGGACGAGGTACATGGAGAGGAGGTTGGTCGAGAAACTCAAATGTTAAGTGCTTTAAATGTGGCAAGTATGACCATTATGCAAAAGAGTGTTACTTAGACAAGTGTTTTAGTTGTGGTAAGATCTAAAAGTTTGCCAAAAATTATCGATTTGGGGACAAGAAGGAAGAGACAACCAACATTCTTAGTGAAGATTTTGAATAAGAAGGGATGTTATTGATGATGGGACATAGCTTGGGAGTTGAGCACAAACAAGTGGAGAACACGACAAGAAAGTCGAGTAGCATGGAGAATTTAGCAAGAAGGTTGAGTATTGTTTATAACTCGATAAGATAACCGAGTAGGTTTGAGAGGTTGTCAAGACATGTAGATAGCTCAGATAATGCAGTTGAGCATATGAAAAGCTCGAGTAGTTCGGCGGGAGGTCTAGATAGCTCTGATAGCTCAGTGGAACAAGTGAAGATCTTGAAAAGCTTGGTGGGGAGCCTAGGTAGCTCGATGGAGCATATATATAGCCCGGATAAGTTGGAGGAGCATGTGGAAAGCTAGCTTGGATAGCTCAATAAGACATTTGGAAAGTTTGGGGACTAAATAAACTTAACAAAATTTGGTTAAAACGATTAAATCCACACATTTCTAAAGTTAGGAGATTAAATCGGATCAAAGTTTCGAAAAGTAACCAATTTCAATTTTTGCTAAAAATTAATAGATAAAAAATATATTTAACAAAAAATAGTGTCAAATGAACACGTCTATCTATGTATGACATGATACGTGAGAGTGGTTCTCACATGCCTTACTCTTTTAGCAATTCCATCTTATTCTCCAATATTGAAATTATTCTTTTCTCTTAACTTCTCCATCATAGAAATGATATTCATTTCCTTGCAAGAATTTACTATAAATTCTTTTTATTTTTAAAAAAGAATAAACTCTAATACTAGTTTGTCGTACACAAGGTGTCGAATGAGCACTAAAATACAGTGAAATGTTTGTGAATAGAAAGAAATTACATCAAAAAGGAAATGAAGAAAAAAAACAAAAAACAAATATAAAAATGCATCTAACTATTAATTATGCATAAAATTTGTGTAAGTAAAATCATTTAGAAAGAGACATACGAGTAGTGGCGGAGGATATTGGGGTTGAAACATGCCATGGCCCTCCCAAACTTTTAAAATATGTGTATTGTAATAATGAAAAGGAAAATAAGTTTTTGACAAAATATCTTTTGACAAACTTGACAAACTTTTTATAAATAGAATTAAAGTAGATTAATTTTTTTATTTTTTTAATGAAAATGAAGTAGTAAAAATAATACTTTATTACTTTTTTAGTAGTTTGTGAAATTTTGATAAAAAGACTTTGTTATTTATTTATTTTTTAAATAAAATATAAAATTAAAGATAACAAAAAAATAAAAAAGTGTATTAAAATATATATTTTTTCTTCGTTCTCTTGTTTCTTAAGTTTTTCATTGTTTTTATTCATCTTTTATTCTCATCTCTTTTAGATTTTGAAGAGAAAAAAATTAAATACAAATTTATTATTTATGTTCTTGTTTCTTATTTATTTTATTTCATTGTGGAAGAAAACAAATTGTCTAATATTATATAGTATAGTACTTTTTATCTCATATTTTTAAAATATTTCTTTGGAAACATAAAAGGAAAATTTATTGTTATATGTCTTTTCATAATTTATTTTTATTTGTGGGTTAATTATGATATATTTCTCCTTTATTAATTATGTCTCTTAATATTTAATTAGATTTTTATAAATAAATATGTTGATGAAAAATAAAGGAATAAATTTATTTTTTAAAAGTGATAAAAGAGGACCTACTTATGAAGATGAAAACACAAAATTAACTTCTTCACATATCTGGAAGAAACATACTAGTGATTTAATTGTTCAATTAGAGGAATAAATTTTATCTTTTAAATTTTAGTGAAGATTTTAGTGAACAAGAGAAGACTACCTTATAATTTTAACTTCAAAATTTTATTGTTGATGCTACTAATTAGCCATCAACTTAAAAGTTTTATTGTTGATGCTACTAATTAGCCATCAACTTAAAAATTTTATTGTTGATGCTCCTTTCTAATTAGTCATCTAAGTTTAAAGAATTTATCAATCATACTTAGAATTACGTCAATCTTTAACAAGAACAGAAAAATATGAACATCTTAGTTGATTGATAGTTTAATTCATTCTTTTTTGAGTTTTCTTGTTTTTGTAGTTACAACAAAAGTGTCATTTTTTGTAACAAATATTATCAAAACAAGATTATGAAATAAAATGGAAGAGGAATTTTTTGTAGAGAATATAATTACTTATATTGAAAAAAAAATGAAAAGTTAATTCTAATTTAATTGTAGATGAATTCAAACATTTAAAAGAACATAAAACACATCCCACACATTAGAAGTAAATATAATTTCCTAACTAAATGGCATGAATTATATAGTGCACAAAATCATTTTATAAAATTACACAATTTTGCTTTCTGAAAAGGATTAATACAAGGGGATTCAGTTTTAACTTTTTTGTTGGTATTTTGTTATAGTGTCAAGTTTCCTCATCTTTATCATAATGTTAAAAAAAATTGTACTCGCGGATAAAATCCGCAACAAACAGGAAATGAATATTGTAGATGGATATCCGCGGATAACGGGTACGAGTATTTTTTTTTATACTCGTATCTTAACGGAGCGGGTATAAGTATCATAGTATCTGTACCCGTGGATACCCGTACCTGCTATACTCTAAAAAAATGATTAAAATATTAACATATTGATTTTGAATGAGTTATTTTTTCATCAATTAGTTTAAAAAAATCATTTCTTTGTAAACTGTCATTCAACACTATTTAAATGAATTATTTGAACTTTGTTAAATATTTATTTTTATTTTTTTAAATACCCGTAAATATTAAAAAATTATGCGAGTACGCGCATAACAATACCCGACGGATATATAGATATGGGTACATGACGAATATTTATTCTGTGTGTAGGATATGAGGAAGCTACTAGTACTACCCGTACCATATCCATCCCGTTGACATCCCTAATCTTTATGTTATAGACATACAAAATGCATTTTGTGAAAATTTAAAATATATATATATATATATATATATATATATATATATATATATATATAATTTTAATTTTATAATAAACTTAAAAAAATTTAATTGCATTATTAATATTTTTTTATAATTTATTAAGTACTCAATAAATTTATAATACCTTTTACTTTATTGGGGTTATTGTCACATGTTAATTAATTATTTTATAATTGACTTAATTAATCAATTGGTCTTATTTTGGTGGAAAAATTTCAACTTGATCTCCTTTTTCAGTGATGCGGCTAAAATCGTTATAGGCTCTGTGAATAGGCATGATTTAGTGACAAGTGATGCAGACCGGAAGTTTCTGACAAGGAATTTTGTATTTTAGTCTTCTCTTAAATACCTTTAATTCTTAGCTGATCAAATATCAAATAACTTAAATTTGGTATTTTAGTATGAGTTTTGAAAAATATAACCATTAAAAAATATTGAATGATGTAATTAATAATACAATGTATAGGATTGTAATTTAAGTTCTTGAAGTAAACAATTAAGCTCCAAGGACAGTAATGGATTTATTAAGTGCGAAAATAAATTACCTTCAATTTTGATGGTGCTGCTATAAAAATGAATTGCACAAAGCCAAAGAAATATATTATCACACGATGGTGCTGAGAAAATTCCACTAGTTTTCACAATCCACATACAATATATTAACCCTATGAATAAAAATTGCACTGTAGCTGAGTGCAACGTCTTCAAGTTTTTACAACTAAATGCAAAATTGTATATATATTTACGTGAGTCTAGTAGTATACCTTATTGCAACATCTAAGTAGGAGAAGGCAACTAAGATTAAGGTAAGGGGTTTGGATTGGCACTATTATATAAAAAGAAAAAAAAAAGGGGGGGAAACTAAATTCAGAGACCCCTTTTTGATTTGAGTAGGGTCTCTGTTGATAAAGAATATAGGTGGTGTTAGGATCTAAATAAGGATTTTATTTCCACACCTTTACATAATTGTCAAAACTTGCAGATGCAACCATTCCAGTGACAGAAGACTGACCCATGCAAGATATTACATTTTCATGTGCAGGAATTGTCATGCTTTTGTTCTCACTCATGTTCCATAACTCTAAGCACTGCAAGACCATAAGGAAAAAATGTATATTAGTAAATTAGCCTTGATTAATAACACATTATGACTGAAAAACCAATGTAATTGTCGTCACAGTAAATGAAAAGAATGGTAACAAGTCTAGCAAAACTTCTCAAGGTGTTATTAAAAGAATGTTGTAGTTGGTTTTTGAAAGACATGACTCAATTTTTGAACCCATGTGTTTATTACAAGTTGCAAAAGGTAATGAACAAAAAGCTTACCGCATGTCCTCCAATCACCAACAAAGTTGAATAACTTGGATGAAAAACACAGGAATGAAACGGGCTTCCAGTAGAGCTGATCTCCTGAATGCATTCTCCTGAGTTCAAACTCCAAATCTTTACCATATTAAGACTCACAGATGCCAAGGCTTCACCATTTCCATCCCAGCAAATATAGCTCACTGGTTCAGGATGACCCTACAAAACACAAAATTATTTAATTTAAACAACAAAAATCCATCAAAGATGCAAACTTCCAAATAATTGCGTCTCATTTGCTTTCTGATTTGCCAAGTTAATTTTTTTTCATCTATACTGCAAATTAGATTATTATAACAGACATCGATAAAAATAGAAAGAGGAGAACAGAGAAAATGGAACAAACTCCATCAAATATTTAGATATTAACTGATATGAAACTTATATAACACAAACAACCCTCAATTTATGAAGGATGGCTTTAAAATTCATCTCTGTGATTATACAATTTGAATAGTCTTTGTTCAAAACAGATTACATTACAATACTACATTAAGCAAGTAAATGTGCATATGGACTATACCTGCAGGGAGTAGATTTTTGTGTCAGATTCAACATCAAAAATTGACACTCCTTTATCAGAACCTGCTGCTAGTAAATGCCCCAGTCTAGGTTGAAACCTCACTCGTGAATAAACTCCCTAAAACAATCAATTGTGAGAAAAATATCAGACAAGCATCACAAAATATTCAGAGGAAATGATAAATGCATTTACTCAACAAACCTTAGTTGCTCGAAAGCAGTTGGAAGAATTAATATTCCAAAACCGAATTTCATTTTCTCCGTCGCAGTAGCAGAAGAGTTCAGTCTTCTTAGGATGGAAATCAAGAGACACTATAGGTGAAGAGTGCCCACTATATTCTTGTACACAGCGGTTAGGCTGTGCGTTGAAAGAAGGAAAGAAAAAAGTTAATTGCAGCTAATAGAATATAATTACAAACGCAGGGAACAAGGCCTGAAGCAGCTAGAATCTAGTTACAAGTTTTAAACATCATATGTATAAGCTACACATAATTTATAGTAAAACAGGAAAAAGACCATTACATTTGTTGTGTCCCATAACCGCACAGATTTATCCATTGAGGCAGTTGCCACCTGAAGTGAATTTGGTCTATAACGGACATCTGTAATAACTGCTTTGTGTTCTGCAGTACTGTTCTCTGTCTTAAAAGTGTCCATGTTCCAGAAGACAACCTAATGAATACATCCCCACGAAAAAGCAACATATACAACTTTTAGTATTTGAATTTATATATTGAATGAAATTTTGCTTACAGCAGTTGTTTGGAAAATTAGCCAAATATTAGAGACCAATTTCTCACAAAACAATCATTTATGTGCACAAAAAATCAATCAGCATAATCCTTATCTAGAAATAAAAAATTATAATATCCACCACCAACATTCCTTTAGTGATGCACACTATCGTTATTATTCAAGTGAATTACCTTCATGTCATCTCCAGCACTGGCAAGCCACTTTCCATCTGAAGAAAAGTGACAACAAGTAACTTTGCTGTTCCTCGATCTTATGCTACTAACTTCTGCAAAGGTGAAACCTGAAATGAAAAAGGAGGTTAATGATAATTTCCAGTAATTCATAGATAGAGAAGAGAGTCATATATAAAGATTACCTTTTGAAGACTCTTTCTGTTGCTCAGCTGAGCTTTGTTTCACTGCTCCATAGAGATTTCCACCATCTCCACCATCATTTGACAGAAAGGATTCTACATTATCATCTAAGGCATCAACATCTCCAAATCGTTCCATGTCCTCCTGGTTTATGAAATAATAGTGTCCAGAGCTCAAAAAAGTTAAGCTTATTAACTCGGTATATCTCAAAATGTGGACACTCAAATATTCTCATCAAGATTAATGGTTATTGTGACACTATATAACCAGTGTTCTAGTTAGTTTCGGTTCTGTACAACTGACAAGAACAATATAACAGGTGACAGCAATCAATATATTAGAATTTGATTGGAAGTAATGATCCAGTTAATTCTAAAATAATTTGATGTACCTTAGTCTAGTAATAGACTCTACTTCTTGTACCCACATGATTGACTAATATCAAAACATCATGTGTGGACTATTACTTGTTTGCTGGAATCTCAATAGTTAGCTAAATAGAACGTTTCAACAAATCAAAACTGAAATAAACATATGTAATGTAGATCAATGAACTGCAAATACAAAGTAAAAACATATGCCATACAGATCAACAATCAAGATAAGCACATCAAATGTGCAAAGAATACAATTTATAAGATGACACAAACACAAAAATAAACCAATATTATTGACAAAACTTACCAGTAAATTGGAAGATGATGCAAGGCCTCCTGTTGCCTCTGTACCATACATCATCATGCTCTTTTGCACATTGTTAACATGCTGCATGTTGTTTGCTGTATTTAATCCATCACCAGGTGTATGAGTTGATGGTGGTGAATTAGGTGAAGGAACAGCAGTGTTACCAGTACCAGTGCTATTGGCAGCTCCGGAGTGCTGTTTTCTTTTTCTGTTATTCTGATGTCAAAGCAGAAACACTAAGTTAATTAGCTTTAAAATTGAGATAAATTTTGGGGGGGACACTTGATACCAAGTACATCAGGTCAACATCCACCAAGAAAAAAGTGAGACATTAGGCACAACCTGCTGCAGTTGATGCTGCTGTAACTGCTCCTGTTGTTGAGATAATGAATGTTGTGACTGAGTCATCTTCATCTGCTACACCCATTAAAGATAAAACCAAAACGGAATATTAGAATTGATCTCGAAGTGTGTACTTTGTTGCAATTTGTATTACACGAGGCAAATACAATATAAAACATTGATTATGTTGGAAATAATTATAGTGAAGTCATTAGGAATGATGTATCATTCTAAAGATTGCAATCATATGAGATATTTTAGTTCTTTATGTTTTATGAATAAGATGTACTAATTCCTCTATTTTTATTATGCTTAGAAGAACAAACTAATGGGACAAGGATATGTTTTTGTATGTATAGAACTATGAACTACCAAGAGTGCTGAAAGCTCTCAAGCAATTCTTAGAACTTCAGTCTATTCTTAAAAGTTTTCCACATGTGATGCACGCTGAATTGAAAGATATTATACATGTTAACCGAATATTGATGTTTTTAAATTTTAATTGACATTTTCAAAATTTTTAAAAGCTAGTCCAACCTTAGGTGAATCAGACTGCATTTGCGAGCAAATAGATCCATCATTCCTGTTAGACTGACCATCCTTTGCACTTAAGCTACCTCGAGGAAGACCAGAAAGCCTACGAGGATCCATGTCACCATAACTAGAATTTCCAAGGTTATTCTGAGTCAAGACCTGTTGCTGTTGTGATGACATGACAAATTGGTTCTGGGTTGTCAAATTGGGCTTCGGAACTTGTACACCCAAATTAGGCCTTAGTTGATCAATTCCCTGTAAAAGAAAAAATTGGTCAATAATTCCACTCTCAAGGAGTTCAATAGACTAAAGAGAAACATTTATGAAGATACCATTCAACTTACAGATGCTAGAGGCCAACCCTTCAATGGAAGACCTGTAACTCCTTGATTTAATCCTGAAGTATAGTTAATAAACAAAACCATAACTGTCAATAGAAAGATTCCACCATGTCTGCTATTCTGAACTATATATAGAAGACAAATTTAGGTATCAATATCATAACAAGGCCATCATGAGCGAATCCATTTGCAAGGGATTAATACTGAAACTACACATAAAACCCACACTACCCAATGCATGAGCGAATCCATTGCAAGGTTGCAAAGCTTGCATTTCCAATGAGGAATTTCCTTCATCACTAAAGATATATTGGATACCAAAATTTTGAACTTGACAAAAGATTATTAAGAAAAACAACAGGAAACAAAAGTATCTTACAAGGACACATATATTTTGACTAATTCACCTATAAAATAATAATTGGGCTATTTATGAAGACAGAAAGTTGAAATTATTCATATATAGTCATTAAGGTCGATTTTTTATGTAATAACATGAACGTGGCACGGTGGAAATACCTGCACTGCCTAGCCCTGATTTTGATTGTAAAATTGCTTGTCGATAAACTGATGTATCCATAGGCAAACTCTTTGGCGGGGCACCTAAGTTAACTTCTGCTTTTATGTCCTGTAAACTTAATTTGTCAAGTTGCTTGTTGTCACATGTAGAAGAGAAAATAGTAGAAAAAGCACAAGAAAACGCCAACATAGAATATGGTTGAAGTAGTTACAGTGGTCAAAGGAGTTCGCCCAGGAATTTGGTGCAATGCAGTTGACATATTCCCTGAATTTCCATGAACCAATTGGCTGAGGCAACAAAAAGAATCCCAAATATGAGCAGCCCAATCAAAGTTGTTAAGATCCAGTTAAGATAGCTCTCTAACCTACAGTAACTAAAAACTAAAGCAAACTTATTTACCCTGGATGACTAGCTGCTGATTTGAGTAAGGCCATCCTATTAGCATCAATAAGAGTTGGAGATGCCTCTGAATCCATTGGTTGAGGGTGTTTCATTCGATCTTCATACATTTTCATTGCCAACACACTTGCTGGTTGCTGTCCCAACATTCCTTCAGAATTCATAGCATTTATGGAACTACCAAGAGCAGGATGATTAGGATCTCTTCGCTGCAATTGTGCATTGCGTTGCTGCATTAGTTGCATCTGCTGTATTTGAAGTTGTTGTTGTTCTCTAACTTTTGTTTGTTGTGTCTACCAACATGCAAATATATATTCAGTTTGCTGCAATAATAACCCAGGAACAGAAAAACATAGATTCAGCATAAGATTACCTCAATGTAAGCTGCAGCAGCCTCAGAATGTTTCTCATTTGTCCTTGAGATGAATATGTCCCAAAAGACAGACCACCACTCGTAAAGGAATCCTCCAGGTGCATCAATAGCTGTCAAGGACCAAAAAATACAACTCAAACATAAACTCCATAGTTCCACCACCTTCAACATATATAATATCATAAACTAGTAATAATGCTCCGTGTTTGAACAACAAGGTTTAAACAAAAGCCGAGATTTTGTAAGGAAAGAGAAAGGAAAAAGCACAAGCTCGGAGGATAAGTTGATTTACCAGAGAAACCAATTCTCTACTGCTCCCGACTAGGAGTGATACAGGGAAGAAAAAAATGAGAAAGAAAGAAATACGAGGGATGCAAATAAAAGGGGAATATAGTAGAAAAAGCACTTGTTTGAACTGAGAAATAAAAACAAAAAGTGAAAATTTTTCTCCCTAACTTTTTAGATGAGAAAAGAATTAATAAATGATACAAAAACTAAACAATTTAAAAATAAATAAATGAATTTAATTAAAATACACTATCAATGTATAATTTTTGTACACTATCAACTCATCTTAGATTGTAATACTATTGAAAATCATTAAATATTATGATAATTACCATTTTGTTCTTTACCAATCCTCCTAGGGACATTCTCCCTCCAAGTACAGAACACAGTTCATCAATGTTATCAAACTGATATTTGAATTAAGAATCACCAAGCTATTTTTTGAATCGCAAATTGTAATTTTGTATCAAATCATAAACATATGAACAATGGAATCGTTTGAATATAATCAGTGATAAGAAATTACATAGATTAATTCATTTATAGTAAGATACAATGTCATTTAAGATTTATCTTGTGATACATATAAGTAGATATCAAAACATACCAAAACATACCAACTTAGACCATTGGATAAGCTGGAACAACCCCACACTAAATAATCTAAGTGCTACTGACTATGATAACTACTTTAAAATTCATACTTAAGATGTTATCTTACTAGTTGATAGTGTAAATTTTCTCACCGTGTATCAACAGTAAACTCTTCTATTATATTATATTTTCCTTGATATAAAATTATTTTATATGTTAATGCTACAAACGTTATTACATTTTTCAAACATTTAAAAGCAAAATAATAATAATAATAATAATAATTCTCTGCCCCTTCTTCCTCCACATTTCGCAGTTGATATTGAAGAAGTTCTTCTTGATGTGGCCACACTCCAAAATTTCCCTTTGCCCTATAATTACAAATCCAATATATTTCCTTTTCCCCTAATTTCCCACAAACAAACACACCCTACATAATTAACAAAGAAACCCAACCCTAAAGCAATGAACTGTAGACTAATAATAAACTAGTCACCCAGCCAAAAAGAAGACTAATAATTGACAAACATTTTGACTTAATTCATATAATGACCATGGTGGTGAGGCAAAACATTAACATTGTAAAAAATAATCAGCAATCTCACCTACTGGATCTGTGGCAACCTTTCCTTCTGCGACAAAAGCTTTTGCAGTGGCATGCAACTTTCTTTTCATTAAATAATCATAAATATAAACATCAAGCCTGCAGAATAACAAAAAAAAAAATGGGAAGCAAATAAACAAACAAGTCAGGATCAAAGCAGAAAAGGGAGAAATAATAATCATAATAATAATAACAATTATAATTATAATTATAATCAAACAAAAAAACAGGGCGAGAATAAAGCAAGTGACAACATACATTTTATCAGCTTCCCAATTACTCTGATTCTGAGCCATAGTAGACTTCATCAGGACAAACCCAATTCCAAGAGACTAGAGATCTTCTCTGTAAAGAAGGAAAATTTAATTTAAGGAACCTTAAATATAAAAATAACTCATAATACAAGCAATCACACTCCATACATTTTCCCCTTGTTCAATTAAACCTTTTAAACGCCACCGTGAATTGAACTTTCTCAATTGTTGACAATTTTTTTCATTTCCTTCTAATTCCCTCTTATTCTCACAAACCGCACAGACCAAAGAAAAGTCCACAGTCAAATTCAACTCTCCCAATTGAACCATAAAGAGAAAAAATAAATAAATAAATAAATAAAAAGCATACCAGTCCCTCGGATCAAAGCTTAAACCACCGCCCCAGAAGTTATCCACGTCAGGAAAACCTGTCACAAGCAAGGAAAATTCAGAATTAAGCGAAAAGAAAATAAATGATGCAATTGAATTCAAGGGTGACCCATAAAAAAAGCACGTATTTTTATTAATCAATTTTACGTTTTTGCAACCTTGAGACGGTGTTGGAGTGATCAGAAGGTGTTGTAGGCGCGCGCGCAGAGGATAAGCTTGTGTGAACCCAGAAAATCTAGGATTTTTGTTGAGAATAAACTGAGAGAAAGAAGAAAAAAGAAAAAGAAAAAAAGAGAAAAGGCGTGGAACTTGTTTGAGTGTGAGTGAAGTGCAACAACCACGCTTGAGTTTGGCACAAGTGGAGTGAGCATAGACGGAGAGATGAGAGATATTTATTAGAAGGTAAAACGTACAGGTGTATAAATGCAAGGAAGGTTTGGTTATTTTTTAAATATTTGTACTACACCAAACATCAACAAATGTAACCTTATTGTTACATCTATCTTGTTGATTATATATATATATATATTTAATAATGTATAATATATTATCCATCAAGTGGAAATACATCTGGAGTTCCTATTTTTTAATTTAAATAATATAATTTAAAAAATACAATTTAAGAAAATATTAGTGGAAAAACTAGTTATAACAAAATTATTTTTCTATCAAAAGATATAATTGTAAAATAAAAAGTATGTTATTGTTATTAGTATACTCGATGTATTGTCGTGTAGTCTAATTTATATAGAGAGTACAAAAATAATGATGTATTAAAAGAGTTTATTGTTGTTTAATTCAATTAAGGTTGGCAAAACGGGTCAGTCCGGCCCGTTTTGGCCTGGCTCGTCTGTGGTCCGCAAAAAACGAGTCGGGTCGGGCTGGCCCGCCACCAATAAACGAGTTGAATATTATAACTTGTCCCGTTTTATGGTGGGTTGGCGGGTTGGCATGTCTTTTTTTTAATTTTTTTTAACTTTTTATAAATTTTTGTTTATAAATCTATTATATATATAAATTTATTTATATAATATAAAAAAGTATTATTTTTTAATTATTTTAAATTTTAAACATAAAAAAATTAAAAAACGGGTTGGCGGATTGACTCGTTTTGGCCCGCCAAACTAGCGGGGTAGGCGGACCGGGTTATAGTAGGTTGGCAGGCTAAAAATTTCAACCCAGCCCACCTTTTTTTTGGCGGGCTGGCGGGCCGGTCCAACAGGCCTGACCCATTTTGACATCCTAAATTCAATATTCATTTCATGTTTCTCTTCATGCTTACAAGTTCAATCACTCAGTTAATTCAAAAAATCACAAAATTTATTTTACCATTATTTTTCAGTGACAAAAAACTTAAGAGCACACCAATATTTATTTGTAGATTAAACTGCATTTTTTTACTTAGATTCTAATTTATAAAATGGTGGTTTCTTAATCATAATTAAAATTATGAAATCATAATATGGTTAATTAGGTCAAAGAAATGACAAAGTTAAAACACTTCATCAAATAACCAAATGATTTTTGAAATTAAAAGATAAATTATGAGTTGGGGGCTATTTTAACATCTAGGATGATTTACAATGTTTGACAACTCCTTTATTTATAACATTTTGAGTTGTTCTTTTTATTAGCAACCAAGTCTTATAGTGTATTTTTAGGTCTAAAAGCCACAATGGTACAAACAAAAAGGTACAAGTTGTCTTGATCTTTGATATTTTTTAAGAATACAAGTTATATGTCTTTCTCTCTTAAGCTTTGAAAGTCAAGATATGATAATTGATTCAAGTCAACCATTTGCAAAGATTCACATGAAAGTACAGTAACAAACCTTACTAGCAAAAAATAATAGATGAAAATCATAGGCGACTTAAAGATTGGGAGACCTAAAAAAATTTAAGAATAAAACCTTTTATTGAAAATTTATTTTGGAGCTTTTTTTATGCAAAATTATCTATTAAATTGTCATAATTAATTTTATTTAACTTTCACATTGTTCTCCAATTTCATCTCATGTTCATCACTTATTTCATTAGAGATTTTATCTTCATTATCTATCAAAAGGCTAAACCTTAACCTAGTTAATAGTTTTACAATTCAATCTAAGCAAAATATTTAGTTCCCTATCAAAGTATATGCAAAAAAAAAACTCTTGAAACCTACAAATCGAAAAGTACATTTCTAATCTTAATACAAAATCAACAAATAGAATTAAAACAACATCAACGCAAATAGGAAAAAAATAATATTAACTAGAAATGAGGGCAAAAAGAGTGGTACACATATGTAGTATGAGATTCAAGGAATGAATGAAATTTGTCAAAATTCTTAAAAGAATTCTAAAATAGAAGAAAACAAAGAGAGACAATGAGTGGAATGAATAGAATAGAAGTCACAAAGAGATGAAAAAGTAATATAAAAATCAAAATTGATTATAAGATAATAAAGATAACTAATCATTATCTCTTTCTTAAACATAATTATAAATCAACAAAATATGATACTATGTCTTTTAGCTTTTAGGATGCAATTATGAACACTATGATTTGTTTTATTGTAATTTTCCTATGTTTGTGAACAATACTTTATGTGCTTTTGTGTTTATTAACATGTGTTACACTATCATAATTCTTTTCTCTCTTCTTGTTTATAATATTTTGCTTTGATGACTTGGATAAATAGTGCATTATGTTTGGTTAATGGGGTATATTAGTACGAAAAAAATATTAAGGTCTTTATGTTCTAAAACATAATTTTATAATTAATTTAATAGAGGTATATTAGTGCTAAAAATGTTTTTTTGAGTTTTTTTTTAAACATAATTTTATAATTAATTTAATAGAGGAATATTAGTACCATTTTTTAAGCCTTTCTTTTTGGAGGCCTAAAGCGAGTACTTTACTTGCTTTACCTTGATCCGACCCTAGTGAAATTTGTCATTGAGAAGAGAATTGACAAGAACTCCCTCCATAACAGTAGGTGTTGATCAAGTTTATTACACAAAGGTGTTTGAAGATTTTTTCTAACGAAGAATTAACAATTGTATTATTTGTTATTTTGGAGGGAGGTCTTTGTCAATAAGAGTATTGAGAGGGAATAAGATATTATTGATCGAACCTTATAAGGGTTACATTAATTACATAAAAGGTGTAAATGGCAAGAGTGTGGTAATCTAATTCACTTTGTGTTTGACGAGCTACATCACATTGTCTCCCCTTGGTCATTTACAACATGGGAATAAACATTGTTGTTCCATTTCCACTTGTCAAGGCACAATGCAATTTTTCCTTAGTAGTTGCTGACTACTTCACTAAATGGATCGGAGTCGAACCGTTGGTTAATTTAATGACTAAACAAGTTCACAACTTTGTCTAAAAAACCCATCATATGTCATTATTGGATTTCTTGTATAAATTTTATAGAAAATGATCGACAATTCACCAACAAAGTACTTGTTAACTTCTACTAAGGACTTAATATTCAAAGCATAACCAACTTTGTCGAGCACCATTAAATCAATGGGTATGCAAAGACAACAAATAAAGTTATCCTCATGAACTCAAGCAAGGAGAAATTGGGAGCACAAATGAGAAGTGGAGTGAAGAATTACTAGAAGTCATTTGGACTTATATGTGGACACCACATTTATTTTAAAGCTAAATTTAAACTATTTATAATTAATTTAAGCTATACCAACTATTATAAAATGTGTTCATCTATTAAATTAATAACATATTTATTTTACTAACTTTTTATTAAAATAAAAACGGTTTAGTTTTATATTACATCAATAATTTTTTCTTAGATTTATAAATTTTAGCCGATTAAAAAATGAACAAGGTAAAATATATTTGAATGTGTGTGAAAATTCATCTACACTCAATGATACTCTTGGTTTTCATGTATAGAAAATAATGTATTTTTTTTAACAAGAGTTTGTTAGTGTTTGAGCCTATGAAACCTATGATATGAAACCTATGAAACGCCGATAATCCTGTGCCGGCTCAATATTTCTCCTCTACTAAACTATTTCCTTTTTTACAAATTAAAATTATCTCATGGAAAAAGAAAATGATTATACAAAAGACACAAAAACTATCTTATTTTTTATTTATGATTTTTAACCTAATAAAAAAATTGTGTTAAACAATGGTGTATTTTCCTTATTTCTCTGCTCTTACAAGAATGTGCTGTAACACACATTCTCTTACTTTCTCAGCTATATTCTCTTCCCTTCATTTCCAACCTTTCTCCTCCAACTCAAACCCAAAAACTCTTCTTCTTCTTCTTCTTCACCATATTCTTCTTCTTCTTCTTCATCATCATCATCATCTTCTTTTTCTTAACCATCTTCTTCTTTTTATCCCTTATTCTTAATCTTCTTCTTCTTCTTCTTCAAAACAATAGCAAAAACCGTGGCTTGAACCTTCAAACTCCACGCTTTCCTTTCCAAACTCTCATGCCATTCTCTCTTCGCCTATCCACCAACCACCACACACCATGGAACCTCACAAACTCCAACGAACCAGCCCAACCCACTAACCAAAATCTCTCCTTTAGGAGAGTCTCGCCCCTTTCCTCGCTCCGAACCTCCTTCGACTGCGTCTCTGATGGAGGGGTTGCGAAGGAGGTGCCGGTTCGGCTTCCCTTTGTGGTTGTCAGGAGACCGACAGAAGCTTCTAGATTCTTCTGGGCTGGGAACTGCCTGCAGGTGGTGACGGTCGACGGTGGCGCCGCCGCGGATGCTGACGTGGACTTCGATGATAGGGTGTTGAGGGTGTGCGGGTCCGTTGTGAGGGAGTTCTTTATTCCGAGAGGGGTGACGGGGAACTATGTGGAGTATGTGAAGTGGAAGCTTCTGCATCGGGTTTTCAGCTCCGCGCTGCAAGTGCTCGCCACTCAAGTTGGTCCTTGTTTGATTATTGTTAAAAACAATCTGTTTAATGTTTTCTAAAAGTTTTTTTGTCTCTGCAAGACATTTGGGTGTGTTCGGTGTGTACTAACTGCAAATTAAACACTAGCTTCTAGCTTGTTTGCATAAAATTAGCTCACACATAGAAATTAGTAAGATGAGAGGGTTTCTAGATATTAACTTAAACACCAATTCATATTTAGTTTGTAGAGTTATGTATTAATTTGTTTTCTTATTTTATAAGTGCTTATGGAAAATTTTCTCTCAACATGGTCTTTGTCCCAGCAGCACATTTCTCTTTTCTAAAAGTTTGTTCTCGAGTTCTTGAATGGAGCATTTGAAAAATTAAGAAGGACAGGGGGATAAAACGTCTCTTGGGTGTTATGTTATTTCAGATTTTAAGATACTTGGCGTAAACAAATAAAAAATTTCATAACTTGGTAAAATTTGGGAGAAAATTGATTGTTGAGTAGTGTGTAAGTACTTTAGGAATCGGGTTTTAAATCGGAAAAGTAAGCGAGAATAAAATCGAATAGATTGTTAGTTTTTTTTATTTGGGTGAATTGTTCAAATTAAAACTGTTGAAGTTGTTATGTGACTTTCTTTTTCGTGTTATGTGGTGGGATGGTTAGAGTGTGCTTTTGAAAATTGATAGTACCTTATGTGTTAATTCATGTGGAAAAGTTTAAACTTTGTTTATTAGTCTATTACCATATGTTATGCACGTATCATTAAGAGTGTGTGTGAGAGAAGGATGAGATTATGTGTTTTAATTGTGTGATTGATTTGTATGCTTTTGAAAATTGACAACCCCTTTCATGTTAACATGAGGAAAATTTCATATATGGCTTATCAGTCTGTTGTCATGTGCTGTGCATATCATCAGGTGGTGCATGCACCTTGTGCACACACACGTTTGAGAGATTGCTTTGTGTCTTATTGTGTGGTGGATTTGTTTGCTTTTGAAAATTGATAATCCTGATGCATTAATTTGTGGTAAAATTTAAACTTGGGTTTTACCAATCTACTGTCACATCATGTTGCCACGAGGGGAGAAAGAGGGAGTGACCAGAAGATGGTTCTTTGTATCTTTATCACATAATGAATATGTTGCACATTTTATCCTTCTTTTAACTGTGATGAAAGTTCTTGTAGGTCTAACTGTAGCTGTTTGGAATGCATGTGAACTTACTGTGTTATAATGAATTGGTCTCAGGCAATGTTTACAGCCATGGGAGTTGGATTCTCGAGTTCTCTTCCATCAGCTGCTGCCCTTAATTGGGTGTTAAAAGATGGCATTGGACGACTAAGCAGATGCATATACACTGCTAGTCTAGCATCTGCTTTTGATACAAATTTAAAGGTATTTTAACTTCCATTTTTAATAAAACTAATTTCTGGGAGTTACAGGCACTGTATTCTTATATTTGATTATAAAGTCACCTTAACTTAAAAAGTACAGTGATTTGAAGTGATGATGGTGATTGAAATTACAGTTTGACATGCATCAATCATATATAAAGAAATCTGATGAATCTTTCTCTTTGTCATTTTGGTACCTGCTGTACAAAGAGGGTCAGGTTCACTACATCTGTTCTTTTTGTTGCAAGCATTGGACTTGAATTACTTACTCCCACATTTCCTCGATGCTTCCTGCTTCTTGCAACTATTGCCAATATTTCTAAACAAATAAGCCTTGCTTGTTACTTAGCAACTCGGGTAAGGATCAGACCTCTACAGTATATAGTTCTCTACTATATTTTCCCCCTTTTTGGATGTCTCATTTTTTGGAGTCATTCTTTGAACGAATTTATGCTTCTAATGGAATTTCTTTTATGTATATCTTCAATCTAGAGTGCCTTTTAGTCTAAGTAGTCCACATAGTAACTGTGATATATGAAAATACTCTGTAGGGCAGAAAAATAGAGAAAGCTGCATTCTAGCTAGGCATTGAATTTTATTAGACTTGCTAATATGAAGTTATGTAACAATGTTAGCGGTTATATAAGAAGATTAGAAAGAAATGTCCAATTCTTGTACTGCTGATATGATAATTCATTAATTAATGATGTGTTTTTCCTTGCTATAGCTACTCTTGTAAGTCATGCTAGTTTGTTTAAAATTCAGAAATTTGGTTGCTGTGTATGGATGATATTAGTGGACCTCACAGTCATTGATGTACTCTGTGCCAGTATTTCGCATGTTTTTAATAAGCTTGACTCATATGATACATAACCTCCAACATGAGGGGGGCAGTATTATTATTATTTAATTTATCATCTCCAACAACAATTGACCGACATCATTCTCATAAGGGGTGTCAATGACATTTATAAGAAGCTTGTCTCATATGATTCATATGTTGTAACTTGAGGATAGTGTTAGAGATATTATTTGATTAACATTAAATAGGGAGATATGATATGATTTGATAGGGAAATATCTTACCAATTAGATACTGATTTTGTGCCTTATTATTGTATCTCTTCTTTGGTGTAAATATGAATTCTCATGTCTGTACCCAATACCCAAAAATTATTAATTCCTTCTCGGCTTCTCTGTTTTCAACGTGGTATCTGAGTGTTTCCATCTTCCATGACCTATTTTGCAACTAATCCTTTCAACAGAAACTTATAAAACATGCTCAATAATGCATAAAACACTTTGACAGCATGAACTGGTTATCTTGTCTTTCTATTTGATGGTTGCAGAGTTATCTTTTACCCAACCTCATGTACAAGAGAGTTCATAAATTGAAGATGTATTTTTAAAATTCAGGCTTTTTGCCTTGTGTATAGTGATTGATAACTTCTTTTGACCCAAAGGTGGTGGTTTAACATTTTTTAAACAGTCAGCTGTTCATCAAAGTTTTGCAATAGGAGATAACCTTGGTGAAATATCTGCTAAGGCACAGGTGAGTATCTGTATTTCTTTCTTTCTTTCTTTTTTTCCATAATATGTATCTTGAACAAGCTATTTTCTAATTTTTTTATATATTTCAGATTCAAACAGTGTGCTTTGACATCGTTGGTCTTATGCTTGCTGCACTTGTTAACATGTGTATAGAGAACCATCGAAGGTTGTTGTTATCCACCTCCCTTTTGTATAAAAATATTACTTAAACATTCTTATTGCTCATTTGGCGTATAAGACTATAAATTGGCTAATCTGTGTAACTAAGAGCTGACCGCAGGGCATTTTACATTCAGAACTCAATGAACTTATCTTTGAAAAGGGAAAACAAAAGCATATTTTATTAACTTGAAATTATTTCTGGCTTGCAAGGCAACAAGCAGGTCTGCATTACCTTATCTATCCCTTTTTTGCTGCAATGGATCTCTTTGGGATTTATCAAGGATTAAAGCATGTACATCTGCAAACTTTGACTAAGGTAGGTTTTCTGGAGCTTGAAATATTAATTTCTCCATTACTTTATTTATCTAATAAGGGATATAGTTTCTCTGAATCCAAGGACAGAGAGGTCCTCCAAAGAAGGAAATTGGTTTGATTGCATATCCCATGATACGGAAACACAGGGCTAAATAAAGATGAAATGAGTCATGCAAACTAACAGCCAACCCTAACAGAAATCTGCTCTAACAAAATGACACAATGCCATATTAGCCTAATAGAATCTGACTTGCAAATCTAACAGCAATCTTCTATATTCCTGATTTTGTCATGAACAAGTTCTGCTCTCAAATTTGGTTTAACACTCCTTTTCCATTCAACTTGGGCTTCCACGCTTCTACACTTTATTTCACAACATTATCACTTTCTAGATTCCTTATTAGTTTATTGCCTTGTTGGTGTGTTATTTAGGATAGGCTTGAAATTATTCTGAGCACTTGGATTGAGCGTGGATATGTGCCATCCCCTTCACAGGTGAGCGATAAAGAAGGAGTTAATTTTCTGGGATTTAAAGGTGATACACAAGACTCTTCTATTCTGTTTAATACTGTCCAAGATATGTTTTTCGGCAGTGTGCTTACACTCAACTGATACAGTTCATTGATTTAGGTAAATGCTCGTGGCCAATTAGAATAGGGTGCTTAAATCCCAAGGACCAAATACCAAAGTGGTCTATGAAGACAATACAGTGTATAACTAATGAGGATTATTACTTTGTGTGCGTGGAGTTCTTCAAAGGATTAAAAGGAACTAGAAAGGTGAGATTTATTATGAGGGTATCCTAATCTAACTTACACTTCCTCATAACATCCTATGAAGTATTGTTTTCTAACTATTCTTATTTTACTTGTTTCTTTGGGTGCTAAACCTTCTAGCAGTCTATCCTTCTTTCCATTCGCGAAGGAGCCGAAGCAGCACACATAATCATGGGTTTGTTGCAGGTAATATGACTATTCTTGTTGATGTTTTCTCAACTACCATGATTCATCACTTCTAGCTACATGTTTGGATCTTCTCTTGTCATGAGGAAAACACAAACAGTTACAGTTTGCCCACAATTGTGTGTGTTGGGTCCATGAAACTTGCTTCGTGAATCTTTTCCTTTCCTAACATGAAGAGAAATGCTACCAATACATTTATTCAAACAACTCACAAATTTATGAGTCTCATTTGATGAGTTTCACTGTGATTTTTTTTTAAAGTTTTAATAAATTTTAACTGTGTCGGAGAGGATCTACTAGCACTCTGACAAAAAAGTATCCAGATTCAATAAATTAATTTGGTTCAACAAGATGCAATGTTTAGGCTGAAGCCAGTTTTACTTATATTAATGATCTTTTGACATGGCCTTAAAACCAAAAAAAAATGTTTAGGCTTGCTACATCAGAAGGGCTCTACTTATGAACAGTAGTAGGTGGGAGATTATTGTAGAGGAAAACAATGCATCAGACTCAACAATGGAAGATTGGTCTATAATTGTTGAGAATGCCAAGAGATCTGCAGAGAGGGATGTGTCTAATTTGATTGATCAAATGGTGGAAATGGGTTGGATGGTGAAGAACATTCTATTGTCAACACAAGAACAGATTCGATACAGTTTTGTGTGTGATTAAATATAGTTTTCAAAATTTGGTTGGCTCCTTATTTCAATGGGAGTGTTTGGGGATATAAGATACCATTCATTTTAAGATTAGACTAAAGAATAAGGTGAAAAATGTGTTGTCTGTATAATACACACTTTTTGTTGCAGGGTATTATTAAGCTTATGCATTGAATGTATACACATGTATGCCTAAATTGTATTATTACACTTTCACACTAGAAAAAAAGGCAATGCTCTCTTCTCTCTTTTCTTGTTTATATAATTTATTATCTGTTATTATCTATGTGTACATGGTAAGGTTTTAGACAAACTTTATAAACACTTTAAAAACTAAACATAACAAGAAAAATTATAATGACTCTTTTTCTTTTCAAAGATAAAAATTGCAACACTCCAAAAAAGAGTGCAATATTACCGGTTAGGACATTTATATAATTGCTATCCAACTATCACTAACAAAGTACATATATGATTACTTCATTACAATCATCCCAAAAGGTAATACTGTAACTAAAATAAATTCATATACAACTTCCAACTTCCAAACTAAGAGGATAAAAACTAAGTTTTTTCAAAAGGATAAGAAAGCAAAGAAAAGCTAATATAAAGACTAGATAGTTGCTATAATTGCTACCGGTTAGGACATTTATATAATTGCTATCCAACTATCACTAACATGATTACTTCATTGCAATCATTCCAAAAGCTAATACTGTAAATTCATATACAACTTACAAACTAAGAGGATAAAAACTAAGTTTTTTCAAAAGGATAACAAAGCAAAGAAAAGCTAATATAAAGAATAGATAGTTGCACCATCGTCACCATTATATGTAGGACCAACACCTAATTTTTTATTTACTTACACCTAATTTTTTATTTACTTACACCAAATAATGGTGATCATTGCAAAAGAACAACGAACACAAGAAAATGACAATCTAGTTTATAAAAGAAGTAAGAGTATAGCAGTTAAACTAATTTCATCATAAAATAGTCTAATTCAAACATTCATAGAATAATTAAACATATGTATTACAAATTTTCTAAATTCAATTATTCGGATATATGCATTAATATCATATTCACTGGAGACGTGCATTTGTGATAGTCTCTACTACTTTGAAGAGCTATTGTCATTGGGTTTTACCTTACTACTAACAAGGTTAATATCCCCTTTGCATCTTAGGCCATTATCTTGTCTTCAGACTAGAACCTCTTACTACTCTCACTCATTCTACTCTACATGAGTATGAATGTTTATTATAGTGTCAACATATCTCCTTTCTTGAATTCATATATCAATGCATATACTAAAGAGATCACACACTAAATGGACCCTCCTTGGGAATGCCCTACAACTCATCCATTCATTCATACCATTATTTCACTTTACAAACCAATTACATCGTTAGGCTAACAATTAATATCATGAAAACATGAAAAACAACCAATTACAAATTTCTCATATATTTCCAACAGTCTCAACAAAGAAATCAACGGCTCATGCTTGATACATTCACACACACGACACACGACACACGACACACATACTACAATTTCAATTGGGTCTATACATTTTCACATAAGCATTTGAAAACACATTAGAAATCATACAAAAATGTCTTTTTCGAAAATAATTAGTTCCCATCCCTTAAAAAACCTTCTCAAGTATATTGCACATCATTTTAATTGAACATTTTACATTGAGACTTTAGAAACAAAACTGTAGCTTCCACAAAACACTAAAATTTATATTCTTAAATTCAAATTAAATATAATTGAGTCAAAAACACAATGCAAAAAGAATCAACCTAATTAGACAATTGTAGAAAAAGTTATGTACCGAACAAGCAATGAAGGTCAAAGTTGTCAACAACCTATCTATGGGAACCTTACAAGAAGAACTGCTCTTCCTACAAACCCTTAATTCAATCTGACCAATCAAAATAAATAAATGTGTCTAAGACTGCTGTTAAAATTCTAGCTCGATGAAATAGTTAACGAAACATTAATCTTCATTTTATCAATAGGATGCAGTGCAAGAAACTGGGTAGTGGCTAGTGCCGATAAGTGGCGCTCAGTGCCAATGAGATAATGATCCACTATGAAACTGGCGCCTAGCGGTGAGAGGGTGGCACCCAAAAAGTACCGTCAAGCGGTAGAGTTACATAGGCTTGCTATTTTGGGTTTTCGAAACCCTGCGTCCAATGGTGGCCAATGGCTTCCAACAGTGATGTTAACAACCATTCGAATTTCAAACCCCAAAACTTACATGCAATGACCCAAAATCATTCCTTTCAAACCCCACACAACAAACAAGACTAGTTTCCCTTATCTTTGAACCGCTCTAGATAACTCTAGACTCCAAAGAGTTTTTGAACTCACGAATTTCCTATCTCATCCAAGAGATAACAGAAAAAACGATTAGACCAAACCAAAAGAACCAATGATTAGCAAACAATGAAATCAAAGGCTCCAAGAGTACATACAATCGGGAAAATCGTATGCAAGGCAAAAATAAATTGGAAATCGAAGGAGATTGAAAATTTTAACTTACTCGAACGGAAGAATTGATCGGGTAGAACTGAAGAGTTCCTCGTGATGATTGCTACCTTAAGCTCTAATCGAGTAGAAGATGAGATTATGGTGAGTTCTCAAAGAAAGAAGTTCTTTTGTTTTTTTGAAGAGAGGCTGTTTGGAGAGGGTGAGTGCAACATTTATGTTTTGTTAAAGAAGTTGACCTTGAGTTTTAAAAAGAAGAAAAAAAAAGGTTTTACATTATCTCCAACAATAAAAAATTGTCTTTAAAACTTCACTCCTCAAGTAGAAGGAAATGTTATGCGCTCCTGATTTTCTCTCATAACAACCACTTAACTTGTTTGAAGTATTATTCCCAACACTTTAGCTAACTGAAAACTTGCCTCTGTGCTATGTGATGATGTTCAACAATATAGATTGGCCTGACGCTCACTTCTAAAGATAAATCCCAACCTCAAATCTACATAATGAATAATTCTTTACGTCTGACCAACAATTTATAGTTGATACACTAAACACATCTTCCATATGCTATCTACTACCTTGGGTTTTACCGAAATCTAAGGTTAACCTTGGGTCTCAATCTAAAACATGTTAGCACTTCACACCACCTTATTCTCTCATTAACATACTTCTCAACTCACTTGATCATACATAACTTTTGGCATACTGGCAAGAAATGAATACTTTTGGTCAACATATTCACAACCACCCCATCACATCATGCTTGCTTTATTAACTTTAGCCAATGGGTAACTGATAACGTTGCCGTTGAAACAATCAAATTAACACTACTTTACTATAGCAACTTCAATATTGTCAAGTTAGGAGTGAACAAATTAGATATGGTTAAGCTAACCCTGGGTTGTATCCTAACAAACATAAAATTGATTTTCAATATTTGATTCTTATATAAATCTAACTTAATGTAATTAAAACTATATGAATGATATGCAAAGATATAGAGAATAATTTGAGAGTAAATGAAACAACAAATTAATAAAAGACTTTAAAACAAATTTAGTAAAACATGTTAAGTTTGCTGCTTTCAAATTAGATTCTTCATTGGTTATAGAAAGATTATTGTTGTAAATTTTCAAATCAATTAATGTAATTTTTCAATTAATTTGTGGCGTTCTTACTTTTAATCAAAATACTTCTCAATTAAAAGTGTGAACTTTTTTGATTATTCATAGCAAATTTAACCAAAGTAACTTTTTATATTCGATTGTGTGACCTCTGTCACAGAACAATTGATGCCATCTGCAATCTCTCCCTCAATAATTGTCCTATTAGGAATCCTACTCTTGGATATTGACTTGGCTCACCTGGCCTCTGTCATAGGATAATTGTGCAACCCACAACAATCTCCCCCTTAACAATTGCCCACCAAGAATTAAACTTCTGACTTTGGCTCTGATACCAATTATGAGGATCAAGCACTTACCATTAGGCCAAAAGCTATAAACATTAGTCATGACACAACTTTTTTTACTTAAGAGTGTAACAACCAAGTGTCATGATTCGATTATGACCAATGGCGGAAGAATGAAGGGACCAGGGGGAGCCACGTCTCCCCCAACCATTTTTTTTAACTTTTTTTTCTATATATTTAAAAAATAATATTTATAAATTGTTATTTTATTTATATTAATTAATTTTTATTTTATTTTATTTTCTATATATTTTAAAAAAATATTTATATATTACTACTTTGTTTATATATTATTACTTTATTTATATATTATTATTTTATTTATATTATTACCTTATTTATATTAATTTAATTTGAATTTTTTTTTTAAATTTTAAAATTAAGTTTTTTTCTTTATTATAATTTTTTATACTTTTTTATTTGGTTTCTCTCTTCCGTGTCTTCATCTCTTTCTCCGTTTTATTTCCATCTCAATTTTCACCATCAATTCTTTATTATTTTCAAAATCAAATTGCACTACGGCAAAATTGAAGAGTTAAGGAATATTTTGGACCGAACAATTTCTTTTTTTGAGTAAGTTCATCTTTTCCTTTTTATTTTTAAGCAATATGTTTCCCTCATGTACGTGGCTTTTCTACGCTCTGGCATATCTCTATTTGTTAGAGATCATAAAATCATGCTTTAATTGTTGATTAAACTCTTCCTTGTGTAGATAGAGCTATTTTAGGCTTTGAAGTTGTGTAAAGGGGTAAGGGAAGAACAAGATTAGGAATCTCCTCTAAGGTAAGGGAAGCTAATCATTTAGAAGTTATTAGTTTTCCTAAAATATTGACTCTTGCTTTTAAGATTTAATTTGGCGTATTCATAATTTTATCTTTTTGTAAATAGGTGAGAGGTGAAAAATTTATATTAGAAAAATTATGATAAAGAGTAAAAGAATTGATTCTTTTTTCAAGAGGAAGACTTGTGATGAAGATGAAAAAAATACATCTACATCATCTAAAATTGAGAAACTTCATGAGAATCCAAATATTGAAGAAAACGAAAAACAACTCTTTAAGGTTCCTAAAGTTACATATAATGAATTTGAAAATACTTTAGAACCTGATCCGGGAAAGCGTCTTCAAATTTGGCAATACCCACCAAATCAAATTGATGAGGTACGAAGGGCTTATCTAAAATGGGGTCCATATCAAATGCGTCTAGAAAATTATCCATTGTCTGGTAAAGATGATCATCCAAGAAGATTTCAGTACACATGGTTTTGCTTATTTCCTTCATGGTTAGAGTATTCGCCATTAAAAGATACTGCATATTGCTTACCATGCTATCTTCTTAGTAAAAAACCAAGCGGACGACCTGCTCAGATGTTTTCATTGTTACAGGTAATTGAGTTTATTTTCATTGAATTCTAATTGGCAATAAGTTTATTGTCATCAACATGTTTTAACTTTTTGAATGTTATTTTATAGGTTTTAAAAATTGGAGGAAAGTTAATAATTGGAGGCTGAATTTTTAGCAAGCACTATGATAATCTATATTGAAAGGGATATTGCAACTAGCTTCAGTTCTAATTCAATTATTGAAGATTTTAAGTCATTGAAAGGGCGTAAAGGAGCACTCTGACTAAATGTAACTTTTGTATTTTTTTTTTTATATATTATTGTTGATGATAAACTTTATGTTACTCCTTCATATATATTATTGTTATATTGTTTAGATTCTATTGTCATGAGTGTTTATTTTGAATAACAAAATTATGTAAAGAAATTATTCTTTTAATTAAAAGAAATTAATTTTATAATTAAAAAGAATAATTTATATATAAAAAATATAATTTGGCCCCCCCTAAAATTTTTGGTCAAGTTTCGCCACTGATTGTGACCAAGTCCACTTGGTATTTGTCACAGAATAATTGATGTCACTTACAACAATCTAGATAATTGTATTTGTAACTCTAGTTTCTTCATATTTATGTAGTCTTAACATCCGTCAAAGATTATCTAACCTTGCGATCCTTCTTGTTTTTGTTGCAAAAAAAAAAGAAAAAAAAATTGTTGCAGGTGACATCAATTGTCTTATGGCAGAGGCCAATTGAGCTTGGTCACAATCAATTCGTGACATTTGGGTTGTTGCATTTTTAAGTAAAAAGAGTTGCACCCTTACTAATGGTATAACTTTTGGCCTAATGGTAAGTGTTTGATCCTAACAATTGTCTTGTGGTGCATTTTAAGGAATTAAAAACATATTTAACCCTAAAATTAGTGATAGTTTGTTTTCTCAAATGTTAGATGTTTAGAAAAATTAAAAGGACGTCACATTACAAAAATTTGTCTTTTGTGCTTCTTCTTTTATTATTACTAGCATAAACACAGGCGCTATCGCGCCTGTGTGTATGATTTTTTAAATATGCGTGATATTATATTAGTAAGTGATAACATTGAAATATTATTAAGTTGTTATATAAACTAAAATGATATTTATTAAAAATAAAGGAAAATATATCAGAACAGATGAAAGAATAACCATTGATAAATAAAGAAGAAAAGAAGAAGCAGAAATAGCCAAATTTATAAAAAGCTTATAAAAATTTAATAAATTATTATATTTAAAGGGTAAAATTGGTATTTTAAAATGTGGACACAAAAAGGGAAATCCCCTTTATATATTGTTATAGATTAAATTATTAAAATACTAGCATAAACACACACTAGCATATATACACTAGCATAAACACACACTATTGTTATATATACACACACACACACTAGCATAAACACAGGCACTATCGCGCCTGTGTGTATGATTTTTTAAATATGCGTGATATTATATTAGTAAGTGATAATATTGAAATATTATTAAGTTGTTATATAAACTAAAATGATATTTATTAAAAATAAAGTGAAATATATCAGAACAAATGAAAAAATAACCATTGATAAATAAAGAAGAAAAGAAGAAGCAGAGATAGTCAAATTTATAAAAAACTTATAAAAATAATGGTCAATTTTCAAAAATTTAATAAATTATTATATTTAAAGGGTAAAATTGGTATTTTAAAATGTGGACACAAAAAGGGAATCCACTTTATATATTGTTATAGATACTAGCACGACACCCCTGCCTTAGTTATTATTTGTCTTTTATATTTTGTCTTTTATTTTATTATAGATTTGCTAAATTTTTTTATTTTTATAAATACGGGTAATTAGACTTTATAAAATTGGAAATATATCTTCGTTAGTAAATTTAAAAGTTTATAATGATTAACGGTTTAATCGTATTTTCAATCTTCTAACATTTGCTATTGTCAATTTGTTCAAATAATAATGAATCAATGTCATTCTAATTCATTTGGGATGTGATTATAATTTAAATCATTTCGTTCAATTTTTACTTTCACTATTTGTTAATGAAAAATAGTTTGAACACTAATTTCTCTTACAGGAAGATTTTCATGATTAAAATATCATTGAAAATAAAGTTTAATAGTTTAGTTTGAATTTATATAATGATATGTTTGGAATAATATAATTTTATTATTCAAATTCTCTCTTTTATTTCTATAAAAAACCAATAAGATAATAAAATTCCAATATTATTTGTTTCCCGATTTTTTTGCATTTCTTTTGAAATCAAACAAATTAACATCAAACTTATTTTTCTCTATTTTCGGTCATCCTATAACAAACAAATTGTATATTAGATGCATGAAAAAAATTAGAAATTCTTATTTAATCACCATACCCACTCTACAATGATGCATTTATATAATAATAATAATAATAATAATATAAATAATAATAATAATAATATAAATAATAAGTGTATCATGCATTAAATAAACATTTAATAAAGGAAAGATTTGTTAGAAACACAACAATTCTATTTTTTTATAATATTTTTATCCAATTTCTCATGTAATAAATGTAAAAGTCATATTGATTTTATATTTAAGTTTTTTAAAAGTGTTTTTACTTAGCACTTATAAGTAAAAAATATATAAAAAAGATTACAAAAAGATATCATAGCACTGATTTATTTTAAACTGTGTAAAATTGATTTTGCATAGTTAAAGATAATATTTATGTCAAAAATATTTTCAACCACAATTTTATATTGAAATGTTTGCATAAAGTTTGGACTCTTAATATAGTATAAACTCAATTGTTTTTCATGCAAAGAGATTTTTATAAAATATTTATTTAATTTAAAAATCTCTTTGGCATTCAAAATTAAATAAACATATTTTAAAATGAATTAAAGAAAAGGCTTAAATACCTTTTTGGTCCTCATTTTCGTAGTGTTTGTTGCGGATGGTCCTCATTTTGACAAAATGTTTAAAATGGTTCTCATTTTTTTACCGAATGTTTAAAATGGTCCTCATTTTCGCAATTTGTGTTTTATTTGTGATAATGTTAATTTTTACCATTATCCAAGCTATATTTCATTAGCAAAATCATCTCTTCCAAAACTTTTAACCTACTTAATCCTCAATTTTACCTTACTTTTGTAAATAAATACATTGTGAGTTGCATTGATCCAAATATACCACTAATCCCCATTTTTTGTATCCTTTTTGTAGATTGGAAGCTTTGCTCCAAAAGTCCAGATAAATGAGTGACCCGGAATAGCAAGGAGAAGAGCAAAAATATCAACAGGAAGCGCCCGGCGAAACAAAGACAGTGCCAGGCGCAACAGGCCGCCAGCGCCAGGCGCCAGACAAGCGCCAGCAAGGTGCCACTGCTGGTCACCGCCTGGCGGCACCTGGCCACCGCCGGGCGGTAGATGAGGAATTTGCCTACTGTTTGATGGCTAGCGCCTGGCGGTGAGACCCTTTTGCCAGGCGCCCGTTTTCGCTGATGTGGCAAGTTGGCTCTTTTTCTTCTGTTTTCGCGAGGAGAAACCTATCTTGGACACTTGGGAGCTCGAACAACACGTCTTGGAGCGCTTGGAGGTCTGCTAGGGCTTGTGGGAACAACTCCATCTTCCTCTTTGTGTCTCCTTCCTCTTCCATTTCCATTTTGTAAGCTTGAGCTCTCCATGACAATGGAGAGC
>Ga0214545_1002316_pt1 | contig 36723 bp, 26 predicted proteins | sample CNSS4metaG_FD_160064 | JGI IMG/M metagenome (GOLD analysis project Ga0214545, IMG submission 160064) | Root nodule microbial communities from cowpea collected in UCLA plant growth center, Los Angeles, California, USA - CNSS4 | ecosystem: Host-associated > Plants > Roots > Nodule | place: USA...
TAGAAGATCCTTTTCTTAAAGTTCAACGAGTTACATGAGAAATTTCCTATTAATTATTTAGAAAGGTTTTCATATTTATATTAAAAGAAATAGCTGAAAATTTTAGTTTTTATTTAATTATTGATGAATTCAAGAATATGAAAAAATAATACTTTAGATATGTGTGATTTGTTTTGTAGTTACGGTTATATTAAATTATGTATTAAGTTTTATTGTATAGTGACAATAATTAAAAATATAAATTTTGAGTACATTTCTTGGCTCCCCCAATATTATTGGGCAAGATCCGCCACTGCTACTTATAACCCTTAAAAAATATATAACACAAATTGATTTTAAAATTTTTAAACAGAAACACGTATAAATATAAATAACTTAAAACACATAAAAATATTGAACGGTATTGGCCATATGAAATCTGAAAAAATTGAAGTTAAATTTTAAATATTCTAAACAAAAGTAACACATATATGAAAAAAAGAAATACAATATACAAATAAAGAAAAAGATATTGTGTAAACATTTTAAAAGACAAAGATATATTGACTTATGAAATCACATAAAAAATATTATAAATAAAAGTAAAGAAAATATCATGTCTTCAAATATAATGACAACTTTAAATTCCATTATATACATATTAACTTGTATTATTCTTATCCATAAGATAGATCAAACACAATTATTAATTTTATAACTTGTATTATTAATCATGAACTAATTCGAATAAAAAAATCAAAACTTAAGTATATATTAATTTTCATAAAAACGGTGCAGACAGAAAAATATATTTATTAACAACGTAACGTATAATATTAGTTTATGTTATATCAGTGTATGTCATATTTTACTTGCTGTTATATAATAAAAAAAAATAATGTTTAATTTTATTAGTTTCTACATTATTTTAGTTATATATCCACTAAAAGAAAACAATGTATAATTGAAAAGATCGGACTACCCATTGTTACTTCGTTGACAGCTATCCTTTTCAATTGTTATTTTGTCATTTTGATGTGGTTTGTGATACCTTTTATATATATTTTTTTATTTTACCTTTTTAATTTTTTTCAATCTGACACAACATTGAAATTTCCAAACAACCCATAGTTTATTCTTTGCAGCTTTTGTCTGTGATGGTTTCAATGTCTTTTTAATACTGTGTACGTATATGATGTATGTGATTGACGTTAAGTCGCTGCATTTCAGTCTCTGTGTCCATTTATTTGATGATTTTCATTTGAGTTTTTGTATTTCGTTTCCTTCCCAGTATAGAGCTTCTTATTTGTGTCTACCACCCTCAAGTGCAAAGATACAAATGTTAGGTTACTGAAATTTTCATTTAATTTTTCCAAATCAATACTCATTTTAGATTTATAAGAACTACATACGAAGAGAAATAAAAGTAGTAATATATATTGACTTCATATTTTATTATATTTCCATATATTTTTTTATAAATCTTTGTAAAAATATGAAATTTTTTTAATGTTCTATATGTTATTTCAGTGATTTTTTTAATCTTCTTTTCATATTTTTAGACTTATTGAGCTTTTATTGTTAAAAACAAATTAGATCTAATTGTAAACCCGAGTCTTATTAATTTTAACGCGATGTACTTATTGTATTAATTGATTAATGTTATATTCTATGTCTAGGAATCCTTTACCAAAAAGAGAAAACTAATAATATATAATTCTCTCTTGTAAGAACAATTTAAACGTTAAAGTGTGATCAATGAATGGCAAATGTGGCATACTTGAACAAAAAAAAATATATATATATATATATATATATATATATATATTATTAGTTATGTATTAATGCAAATTTAGTAACATTAATTATTTTCTTCAATTGTAATAATTATGACAAGTTGCAGTAAGAACAGTAAGTCATAAAAGTAACATCAATACAATCATAATTAAATTCTGTAATGAAATTCTCGAATACCCAAGAAATTATCTCATATTTTAGATTGCCGCGCTTTTGAAAATATTTCCTCATGCCAGAAAAAATATCTCTATTAAGTTATCTTTTCTATGAAAAAGGTTGAGGTACCACTTAAAAACCAGCCAAATAATATGAACTGTTATCTGAAAAAGAAAAATTATCAGCTTCGTGACATACTGACATATTACATGTTTATCATTTCAGTTTGTATCCACCCTGATAAGTACACATGGAAGAGGAAAATAGAAAAAGCAATGAAAAATTTGTAACAACAAGATTGAAATGAAAAAATATCATTGCTAAAAAAAGAACAAGAGTTAGAAACATCCTACCTGAGGGTAAAGAAGTTCACCCTGTAGACAAAAGAAGACAGTACACACCACTATCAAATGTTACATTTTCGTGTTAAATCAGTACATGGGAGAAACTAACTCAATGGATCCATGTCATACTAAAAATACATCTCAGTCAGCAAATGCAATCCAATGTTCAACAATTTCCCAAAACTTTTCACATAGGTAAAATTTGATGGATAAGTTTGAAGCAGTTCATCAATCATATACCAAACCGCCTCAAGAATATTATAATACATCACATACCAATCCACAAGGTTTATTCAATTTCTTACTTAATTACAGCAATAAATTGATGTCATCTCTTTATAGTTAACCAATTTTGAATATGTTTATGTCTTTTATATGAAGATGTACCACAACATTCAAATTTTATGCCTGATAATGACGAACTACTTGGAGATGACGATCTACAAACATGATTGGATTCGTATGTAAGACAAGATGGCATCCTTATTTCTTCCAAATTACATTTATATAACTACATTTACTGATTACACTTTTACCTTTATAAGGGTTATGAAGATATAGGTGATCCTTTATACCAGTGTCAGCATTGTAAAGCCAAGATGTAGTATCCTGAAAGAATAAGAAAAAATATAAATACAAATAATCCAAGATTTCAACTTTGTTGTGGGGATGGAAAAGTTGAATTACCACTGCTAAAAGAAGCTCCACCTATACATGAGCTTCTTACTGATATGACTTCAACATAGAGCAAAAGATACCAGCAAAATATTAACATACAACATGATATTCGCATTTACTTCTCTCGGAGCAAAGATAGACAAGTCAATAAACAATGGTCAGGGGCCACCAAATCTTAGAATACAAGGACAATCATGTCATAGAAATGGAAGCCTTCTACCACCAATTGGTGCAGTACCTAAATTTGCACAACTTTATATTTATGACACTGACAATGAAATACATAACAAAGTTCAATCTTTCAGGTCAGATTTAGTTTTAGCACATATGTTGAAACATACATAACTATCATTCATGGTTATAATTACACAATATATAGTTACTCATATATACTTTTTTGCGATTGTAGGAATCAGAACAATGTTGATGTTGAAATTGTCACAAAACTAACAGAGATGTTGGATACACACAATGTGCATGCTAAATCTTTTAGAATGGCAAGAAATAGATACAAACACAAACCTTTTGATGATCTTAAGCTGAGATTGATTGCAGATAGGACTAAAGATGGACGTATTTATAATATCCTTATAGTAGCAGAGGTAGTAGCACTAATTGTAGGTGATGTTGACTCCGCTTCTCCAAGAGATATTATTATGGAAAATAGAAGTGGTAAATTGCAAAGAATAAATAAATTGCATACAAGTTATTTAGGATTTCAATATCCATTACTATTTCCTTATGGTGAGGATGAATATAGGTAAGATGTGATTCATCGGGAAACATTACCTTCTAGAGCTAGCAAAAGGAATCGATTAACAATAAGAGAATGGTTTTGTTTTCGTATCCAAACAAGACAAATAGAAGCCAATACTCTATTGAGATCTAGAAGGTTGTTTCAACAATTTGTGGTAGACGATTATACCATGATAGAGTCAGAACGACTATCTTTTATAAGAAACAATCAATCAAAGTTAAGAGTTGACAAATACAACAATCTCTCTGACCGAAGTTCGAATTCAGAAAAGGAAGGGGCAAGCAAAGGAAAAATAATAGTGTTGCCTTCAAGTTTTGTTGGTGGTAAACGATTTATGGATCAATTGTTCTTTGATGGAATGACCATTTGCAGTTATCTAGGTTTTCCGAATTTGTTTGTTACCTTTACATGTAATCCTAAATGGCCAGAAATAACAAGATTATTGAGTGATTTAAGTCTCACAGCATCAGATAGACCAAATATAGTTTCAAGAATTTTTAGGATTAAATTTGAACAATTATTAGGACTTAACCAAAAAAGATTTGTTAGGAAGGGCAGTTGGATGTAGGTATCATGACTGTGTGTTCATAGAATTGTTGTTACAATTTATAATTGATTATGATAACAATAAATATTATTTTTTCTTTTGTAGATATGTACACTATTGAATTCCAAAAGTGCAGACTACCTCATGCACATTTATTACTTTTCCTACATCCAATAAGCAAATATCCTACTGTGACTGATATAGACAAAGTTATCTCAGCTGAGATACCATGTCCTGTAATGAACACATTGTTGTACAATTGTGTCAAGGATCACATGATTCATGGACCATGTGGAATAGCCAAAAAATCATCTCCATGCATGAAGAACGGAGTATGCTCACGATTCTATCCAAAAAAATTTCAACCCATGACTGTTATAGATGAAGATGGGTTTGCACATTACAAAAGAAGGGACAATGGTGTTAGTGTTACTAAGAATGATATTTCATTGGATAATCGTTATGTCGTTCCTTACAATCCGAAGTTATTATTAAAGTATCAAGCACATATCAATGTTGAATGGTGCAACACAAGTACTTCAATAAAGTACTTATTTAAATACATCAACAAAGGATATGACAGGATAACAACGGCTATAGTTCCTAATCATCATGATGTGTCTCAAATAGTTGAAGATAGAGATGAAGTCAAAAAATATCTTGACTGCAGATATATCTCCCCATGTGAAGCATGTTGGAGAATATTTTCATTTCCGATTCATGGAAGAAACCCAAATGTAGAAAGATTATTTTTCCATCTACTTGGAGAGCAATCCATATATTTCAAAGATGATGATGATATTGAAGAAATAGTGGGTCAACCAAGTATTTTAGAATCAATGTTCACAAGTTGGATGTAATGTAACAAGACATTTCTAGAGGCTAAAAAAGTAACATATGCTTAATTTGTTTTTAAATTTGTTTATGTTAAGAAAGATAGACGTTGGAAACCGAGGAAGCAAGGAAACACAATTGGGAGATTGATATGGGTACCACCAAGTACATGAGAGCTTTTTTATTTGAGAAGGATGTTAACAATTGTAAAAGGCCATTGCTGCTACGTAGACATAAGAACGATCGACAATGTAATATACCCAACATTCAAGGAAGCCTGCTTTGCATTAGGATTTTTAGCAGATGACTCAGAATACATACAAGCTATTAAAGAGGCCAAGGATTGGGGTTCTGGACATTTCTTAAGAAAGTTGTTTGTGACAATTCTTTTATCTAATAGTGTTAATAAACCAGAAGATGTGTGGAACAAAACCTGGGAATATCTTGCTGATGGAATTCTATACAATGAAAGGAAAATGGCTGCAATACCAGGTACAATATATTCATATAGCATATAAGTCATCTTATAAAGTATTGCATGACTATTGAAATACATTTTTTTTTCAGAACTCAATTTAAGCAATGACCAGTTACAAAATTTAACCTTGGTGGAAATAGAGAAGTTGTTGCAAGCAAATAGGAAGAGCTTAAAGGACTACCCATGTATGTCGTACCCAAATAACTTTGTTCAAACTCTATTAGGAAACAGATTGATATATGCAGAACTCGATTATAATGTAATTGAGCACCAACAGTTGTTTCAATCAAACTACAAATATTTGACAGGTAATTTCTTCTACATCTTAACAATGTCAAATTTCGTCTTTAACATCAAAATATTAAATTCATCTTAGCTCATATACTATATTTTTATTTTCCTAGATGAACAAAGAAATTTTTTTGATATAATAATGTTGATTGTCAAGAATAATAAAGGCGGAATGTTCTTTCTATATGGATACAGAGGAACTGGAAAAACTTTCATGTGGAAAACATTATCAGCTGCCTTATGTGCTGAACGCAAGATAGTTTTAGTTGTGGCATAAAGTGGAATAGCATCATTATTGCTTCTTGGAGGAAGAACAACACATTCAAAATTTAAAATTCCAGTACCTACACTAGAGAACTTAGTTTGTAATGTTTTACAAGGATCGGATCTCTCACAATTGTTAAAGAAAGCTGATTTGATAATTTGGGATGAAGCACCAATGGCGCACAAATATTGTTTTGAAGCATTGGACAAAACTATGTGCGACATAATGAAGATAGAAAATAAATCTAACACGATCTTTGGTGGCAAAGTAATTGTTTTTTGAGGAGACTTCAGGCAGATTCTCCCAGTGATTCCAAGAGGGAGTTGATCCGATATTGTTCATGCGACAATTAATTCTTCTTACCTTTGGGATCATTGTCAGATATTAACTTTGACAAAAAACATGCATTTAGCACTAGGGGGATCATAAAGTCAGAATGATACTACAATTAAAGAGTTTTCAGATTGGATAATAAAACTAGGAGATGACAATTTATCTGAACCAAACAATGGTATAGTAGAGATACACATACCATCAAAATTCTTGATATTAGAGTTCAATGACCCTATTGAAGCTATAATGAAGAGCACGTACCCATTGCTAGCACAAAACTACTCACATGATAAGTTTCTACAATCCAGAGCTATCTTGGCTAGTAGAATTGAGACTGTTAATGAAATTAATGATTATGTTTTGTCTTTGATTCTAGGTATGATATGTACATTAATTAAGTATTGCATATACTTTATATAAATATATCAACACTTTTATTATATGACGTAAATTGTATGAACCCTTATAGATGAAGAAAAGGAATATGTTAGCTTTGACAGCATTGACAACTCAGACCAAACAGAATTTGATGCATATGAGCATATTGCACCGGAATTTTTGAACTCATTGAATACATCAGGTTTGCCAAACCATAGTATTAAATTGAAGATTGGGGCACCCATCATGCTTTTGAGGAATTTAGATCAATCGAAGGGTTTGTGTAATGGAAGCAAATTGGTTGTAACCAGACTAGCAAATCATGTTATTAGAGAAAAAATTATCACAGGAAGTAAATCAGGTAATGAAGTATATATTCCTCGAATGTCTATGTCACTATCACAATCACCATGACCTTTCAAGCTTATTAGAAGACAATTTCCAGTAATATCATCTTATGCCATGACAATAAACAAATCACAAGGCCAATCTCTAGCATCAATAGGACTGTACCTACCGTCACCAGTTTCCAGCCACGGTCAACTATATGTGGCTGTAACTAGAGTTCAGAGCAGATATGGGTTCAAAATAATTCACGACAAAGAGAAAAGACCTCTCAATTTTACAACCAATATAGTTTTTAAAGAGGTTTTTCAGAACTTGTGCTAATTAAGGTCTTAACTACTTATAAACCGTAATATGTCATTTGAAACCTTATTTTGTTAATGTTATTAACATTTTGTACTTACTACATATTCGTAAATCACCAATTACATCAATTTTACATTTTCACACGTCCTCATCTGAGATATTTGCTCTCAGTATGATTAACACACACACACACACATATATATATATATATATATATATATATATATATATATATATATATATATATTTATATATATATATATATATATATATATATATATATATATATATATATATATATATATATATATATATATATATATATATATATATTTCTTTTGTTTCAGAACGCATTTGCCACCGAAAATTCATTTTAGCTTCATCTCAAACCAACAACACTTTAAATCTTTTTGTACATGTTTAGGATCACTTCAAACACTAATCATTACCTTTTTTAAATCTATTAAATATAAATCTTCGATTAAAATTAATGAAATTTATAATGTCTTATATATCATAACTACTTAATATGTCTTATCCTAACCAATAGATATGCACGAGTTGAAGAACTATCTTTGCTCAGAATAATTATAATTAATATGTAATATAACAATTTTGCTAATATCATTTAGAAAATGGTTATACACATCTGCAGATCTACTCAACAATAAAAAAAAATAAAAAAATAGAATGACCAATTATTAGATTTATTGAAAAATAGCAAAAACAGTAGTTGTGAAACAAACTAAACATATCAATTATTGGAGTAAATATGAAAATTACCTGCCACAACTCTTCTTCAAAGAGTATGCGAAATTGTGTCATGGAATCCACATGTTTTCACGAACAACGGCTAACCGAATGAATGTATAGAAACAAGGAAACATTTAAGTTAAACCATTAATGTGCACCCTACTATCCAACACAACCGCGTGGGCTTTTATAAGTTCACCCCTCCAGTTTTTATGCACTACCCGTTAATATGAATATATTATGTTGTAAACGAATTCACTTTAATTACAATGTATTTAGTTTGTATAACTACTATATCCAAAATATAAAACTGGATAGTCTAACCATTATTATTTCTTTAAAGAGTACAAACAATCACAATAAAACTTAGAATCTTTTAATATCAATTGTATATAAACTACAAATGATTATTATTTTGGTAAGTTGATGTATTGAGTTTGTGATTGAGAACTATCAAACTATAAGTTGGAAGGGATAATAGTAAGTTTTGTTGTTGTATTTCATGATCGCAAGTAAACCATTGCATTTGAGGAACTTTCTTCAAAATGCGTTGATAAGTTATGAAATTAATTATTGTACAGGAATTAGTGTTGTTATTGATTATTGATTAAATGAATAATATAATTATTATTATATTTAAATAGATCAAAGGCACCACTTATGTCAATGGTAAGGTTGTGCAAGATAGGATCCTTAGATTGCAAAATGTTGATTGATCTTCTTGGTGCTAAGGGTATATGAGTACTAGAGTAGCAATTTTCCAGTTCCATCATTTGTCAATGCAAGTGGACAATACCACATGCATCTCAATAAACAACATGTTAAAAAACAACTGATATTTCTAAACAATTTATAAGTAAGAGTACCGTGAAATAATTCATTCTTAGTGATGTCAATATAACTTTGCTTATCAGGTGCAGATTCATAAACTACTGCTAAAATTCCCACCTAAGTACAATCATGTGATGGAAAAAATCAATCTTCTTACATGCATCGGTCTTATGATAGTTGTTGAGAAAATATTTGGTTGATTCCTTCTTTAATAGTGTTATGAATTATAAAATCAAGATAAAGTTTGGTTTAGTCAAGAGTTGCGTCAAAGTATAAAATTATACTGATATATAATAGATGCAATAAAGCATACCATATCAGATCAAAATATAAAATGGTACATTTTGCATAGTAAAAAAAAAATCAAAACTATTAAAATGGACTTTGTATAATTCTGTTGTAAAAGGAATCCAACTTCTGCTCCTAGAAAATGAATTCTATGTTTGACACACTAATGAGCTAATGAACAAATCCTTTGTTGTCATTCATGACAAAGGTTCACCAACTCTCAACTACAAGTATTGGGAATACTTAGACAATATATCCATTGATTTCAGCTGTCAGAGGAAATAATTATCCATATTCTCAATTTTTGAATCATCTTCATCGTTCTTCTCCTCTAAAACATAAGATCCAAAGATTCAAAAATTCAAAAACAATAGGTAAAATTTGAAACGGTGTTGTGTGTCTCACCTAAATAATAGGACCAGTATACCCCAAACCTAGTGGTTTGGTTTTACTACTAATTAATTCCTGCATGACATATCCCATTAGCAAGCAATACACAACATATATAAAACAGGTATTCTAAAACACTATACTATACTACTAATTATACAAAAATAATATAATTAAAAACAAAAATAAAGTAATTTTTTTTAAACAATTCCCACTTTTGCTTAAAGTTCTCTAGAGTAGTGTTTGTTGATGTTGTTTTAACTGAACCGACATTTTCTTTGGCATCTAATACATTAGCAAAAGCAACAATAAAATCTTGACAAGCATTATCAGAGAGTCCACTACGATGTCCATTGAGTTGTTTTGTGTTAACCAAATAAATTCTAAGATTCTTATAAATACAGATCCTAATGGAAAGTGACACCAATAGAATTAAAGCTCGATCATTATGGATGTAAGCAATTGTTTCTATATTACTTCTTATTGGGAAATAGATTCAAACCACACATTTCACCAACAGAGCATTTAACCAACGAAGGAAGGGAAACAATAATAAATTCAGGACCGGTTAAAATGGGGCAAGGTACAAGGAGTGAAAATAAAAGCTTACATGTCCCTTCACAATTTTTTTTATGGGTTCAAAACCCCTTCTTGTAGCTGAATTTTTTAGGATTTCTAGTTATAAAATTATACAAAGATCAAGATCAAGGAACCAACATTCAAGAAAAAAAAAAATCAGAACTTTTTATTGCTTACTATCTTCTTCCTAGAAGGAAACTTTGATCTCTTTAATTACAAAATAGTATTGTCCCTGTTTTTCATCACAAAGAATGGAATGTCAATAGAAATTCGTACAATAGGTAAAAAAATCAGATTAGCACTAACTACAATGCCAAAACCAAATACAAATAAGAAAAAACAAATTCAATATATAAGTCATAAGGATAAGTCATTATGGTGGTAGAAGGCATTTTGAGAATGAAAACCTCTTTGCAAGATCTCAAAATCCTTTATTTCTTACTCCAGGCAAACCTAAACTATAATATACAAAAAAAAAATAACACAAAACAAAAAGACCTAAACTATAATACATGACACTAACCCGAATAATCCATGAATAACCACGAAACATACCAAGTCTGTCAACCATAACCACGAATAATAAAAAAGAAACGTCACATTTTTGGTGTCCAACTGATAAAGTGGACTTGAAAATTCAAAAGAAAAAAACTTTTGATGAGAAGGAGAACCATAGAAGAAAAAAAAGAAGAAAAAGAGGAAAAGGACGATTGCAGAAGAAGAAGAGTACCTAATTTTTGAAACATTCGTCCTTTTGATGAAGAAGAGGAATATCAGTGTGTCTGACAAATCAATCCAATCATTTGTCCATCAAGCAATGTGATTTTGTAAATACAATAAGAAAAGAGGGCGAGAAAGGTACAAATGACTAAAAAAATCAAATTTTGGGATAGATGTCAAAAGAAGTTCAAATGACAAAAAAACCTAAATTTTGGGGCAAATGTCAAACTTTTAAATTGAGGTATTTGGGAAAGTTTATTGGTAGTTTGTTTTCTTAGTATTGTAATAGATAATTTGTTTCATTCTTATAAGTTTAAAATATACATTTTATCCTTTTTTTTTCTTTTCTTATTATTAGTATTTTTGTTTCATCCAATTTTTGTTTTTATTTTTTCATTTCAATAATTTTAGTCTTAGTATTGTTTTTTTTTGTTTTTTTTTTTCAATTTTGTTCAATTTTCTCCTTAGGATTTAATGTTGTTTAAAAGGTTAACGGGAATGAATAGTGACCATGTATTACTTTGTGTTTTTTTTTGTTTTTTTTTTTAAATTTTTCTTTTTACTTTTGAAAAAAAAATGGTTACATGTCAACTCAACATCGTATCATATGTTAGTGTCAATCTGATTCTTATATTCGTTATTTTTGTTGAATATAGTTTCAATTTTATTTAAAATTATGCAATTTTTGTCCCTCAAGCTTGATATCAAATTTAATTTTTTAAATAAGTTATAATGATGCTTTTATTAAAATTTATATTTTTATTAAATATTTTAGGTTTAAAGTTACACTTAGTTTAAAATTAGAATGAAAATTTTATAGATAATAACTAACACCATTCAGGGGCGGAACAACTTGGTGACACGGGGAGCCACGACTCCTCCAACTTTTTTTTTTGAATTTTTTTTATATATATTTATATATTTTTAAAATTATATTTATATATTTTTTATATTAAGTTTATATTATGAAAAATAATAATAAAATATAAAATAAAAAAATTTAATGGAGACACTGATTTATAAAAGAAATTAGGGTTAGTATTTTATTATGATTTATGTATGTTAGATTTATGATTCTTTTTAGGATGTTTTTTCCAAATTAATATAAACTCTAATTATGATTTTAGGGATTCTTTTATGAAATTGGTATGAACCCTAATTATAATTTTTCCCAAATTATTATAACCCTTAATTATGAAATTTAGGGATTTTGTGTTTTTCGCTGCCTATTGTAAATGTTTTTTTTAAGTTTTGAATTTATACCGTGTTGATTATTTAATTAAAGTGGTTTGAGTTTTGTTATGTTTTTTCCAAATTAATATAAACTCTAATTATGATTTTAGGGATTCTTTTATGAAATTGGTATGAACCCTAATTATAATTTTTCCCAAATTATTATAACCCTTAATTATGAAATTTAGGGATTTTGTGTTTTTCGCTGCCTATTGTAAATGTTTTTTTTAAGTTTTGAATTTATACCGTGTTGATTATTTAATTAAAGTGGTTTGAGTTTTGTTATGTTTTGCATTGTGATAATTGTGATTTGTGATCATAAATTTTATTTTTTTTCTAAATAGGCGAGAGGTAATAAATTTATATTAGAAAGATTATGATAAAAAGTGAAAAAAAATGATTCTTTTTTTTAAAGAGGAAGGTTTGTGATAAAGATGAAAAAAAATGCATTTACATTAACTAAACTTGAGAACTTTCATGAGAATTTTCATGAGAACCAAGATTCAAGACAATCAAAAACAAATATCTAAAGTTCTTAGAGTTACATATAATGAATTTAAAAATGGCCTCAAATTTGACAACACCACTAAATAAAATTGATGAGGTACGAAGGACTTATCTAAAGTGATATTCATGGTTTGATACCATGATATAATAGCGAATGATAGTAATATTTTTTTGAATTCTACTATTATGTGTGCATTATGTGTGCTTGTTTCAAGTAGAGAAAATGAAGAGAAAAGATGAAGAGCTTTTTTTCAAACTATATATATATATATATATATATATATATATATATAACAAATCTAATTTGGCACCCCTACATTTTTTGTACAAGTTCCGCCACTGACACCATTTATATAAAATTTTAAAATTAGTTCTTATCCTTGAAATTTTCATTTTAATTTTTTGTCACATGCAAAATATTATTAAAAACATAATAACAAAAAACACGATGGATCAAACCAAATGTATATACAAAACACATAACAAATTCTCTTTAAAAGAAACTAAACAATTCTAAATATAAGAAAAGTGTACATTTATTATGGAAAAAAAATAATAAGAGCAATCTTAAATGACATAATATCATGAGATCTTTTTAATTTAAAAAAAACTAACTTATCCGTATAATAATTTTTCTCATTAAAAATATAATAACACTTGAACTCTATTATTTTATTTATCTCATAACATTTATTTTATCTTCTTCTACGAGACCAAAGAAGAATTTGAGAAAGAGAAAAAGTTTTACATAAAATTACAAAATCATTTTTCAATCGAACATGTCTAAAATCATCACCAATATTCATCTTAACCCAACTGACCAACGTTTGAGAAGTGATAAAAGACTTATATATGAGAAATATTTCTCTCCAGTCTACTAATTGTATCAAAAGATTTTAGAATAAGAAAGTCATGCATATCGTCCTTTGGATTAAAATTTTTATAACATTATCATCCAAAAATCAATTAAGATTATCTTCAAAGAAGATCACTTGAAAAATATGTTTATATCTCATCTAAAAATTGGACAACTTAAGAAAACTCCAAATCTTAAAGAGCATTTTTGTTTTATTTTTCATTTTTTAAAAATCTCATTAACAATTGCACTTCTCTAATCTACGAAGGCAATAAAATAGTTCTTATATATCAATTTGAAAATAATAATCAATAGAAAAATTATTATAAAAGAACTTAATATCTTAACCAATAGATCTTTTGTAACCGTTTTTGGATGTATCAAAATGCATAAATTGAAAATAATTGTTTGGAATTTGAACAACTTCAATTTTTGATAGAGCAATTAGTATTTACAGTGAAACCGAGCTTGAAATTTTTACTGCTAATTTAAATTTTGGATTTTTACTACTTAAATATTATTTAATGAATAATTTTTTTCTATAAAAAGAACTTATGTTCTGTAACTGTTATTATTTATTTTTTATTTTTAGACCTTTACAGCTCACTAATAACCGTCTAATTCAGTTCGTTTAAAACTTAGATTTTTTTTTAATGGTTTTACTATAACAAATAATATTACATTTTGTATAAACTAATATTTTCATTACATTTATGATTAGGATTACAAACTATTTAGTATTGCTTTTATTGTTTTTATCTGACCTTTCACAATAATGTCTATAACTTGGAACAAACATGGAAAAAAATATTTGATATTAAAAGACAAGTGTTGGAAATATATCCCTTCGGATACAATTCCTATATATGGAAATTAGTAAATGTTATTTCTAAGGTGTTGGAATTTTTTTTTTACTCTTGAAAAAAATGTAAGTCATTTAAGATAGAAAAGAGAGTTTCTATCATTTTTGGGTGAAATACTTGTAAGTCATTTAAAAGATGAGTTTGTGGGTTATCTTCTTCATAAGATTTTTTGAAATCCTACTTTTACAATGGAGTCTTTTACTGGTTTGGTCTCGAGATTTTTCTTCTCATATTTGAGTGAGTTTTTCGTGTTAATAATATTGAGTTTTTTTTTTATATATATTTTTCTCTTAAGCTTATTTTAAGTTAGACTAATAAAGAGAAAATTTTCCGGTTTCGCATATTTTTCTCAATTTTCTAACAATAAGAAACCATGAGTCTTTATGCATTTAGTAAGAGTTAACTTCACAATATTGAAACGACAAACATAATTATCTCTCAATATGGTTTAAATATATAAAACTACAATGTTTCCAATAGGAGAAAAGGAGTGTTCAGAAGAAAAAAAAAAATCATACAAAAAAAGTGCCAACATAGCATATTCACTACAAAAATTCTGAATTATAAGAGGATTTTATTAGGAGAGGTTAGAATAACCTCAGGTAATCCATAATCCATACACTAGTTAGTGGAAGTTTTTTAAACCCTTGTTACGTGCCAGAGAACTTTTTAAATGAACGCAAATTCCATTTTTACACTTTTTCACTGTTCCTCTTTCCTCAAAAACGTTGTCTTTTCTTGCTCTCTTGCTGTGTTCTTGCTGGTAACCTAACACAATCTTCATTCTCTCCTTCATCTCTCCTTCATTGGCATCTCTCATTCTCAGGTAAAAAAAGTTTGTTTGCCCTCTCTCAATCTCATTAAAAAAGCTTTTGTTTGTTTCCAATTTCTCATTCTCTCAATTGCTCAATCTTAGCTTCTAATTTCGTTTCGTTTGCTTTCATTTCTCTTTTCGAATCTTCATCAATCGATCACAAATCTGGTAATGGCTTTCAATTTTTTATTTTTTTCACTTTCATGTTAATTTTTCACTTTTCCTCTTTCATCGAAATTTGTTCTGCGTTGCGATTGCAGGTTTCAGTGGTTCTAGTTTGTTTGTAGTAGGTTGTGTGTTCGTGCTTCACATGTTCGAAGTGGACTTGCAGGTTTGCTACTTGACCTAACCAAAACTATTACAACAATTGAATGTGTGCGTATGTGTTTATAACACTTTTCCAGTGAGGTTTACTGCAATGGAAGAGTAGTTGATATCGGAGATGAGATCAAAACTAATGTGAGATTTCCTGAAATTGCGAGGGGCAGGACGTGCTTCTTAAGAGGGGCGGCAAAGTGATTCGATGAGTATCTCTTTTAATCTTTTTCTTAAGAATATTATTTCAAATCACAGTGATGCATATTCTGCATCTTTTTATAATAACTTTGGTAGTAATGCACATTTAACTATCATAGTGTCTCCCATATTCTGCATCATCTATATAGAACATCTCATTAAAATTATGGGAAGCTTGGAGATACAAGTAGAGCCATGTCATACCAAATTTGTTCAAATGTTTTGACAATGAGATCTTAGTATTCCCTTAATTAAGATAAGTTAATAAAATAAATTTGCAGACTATCAAAATTGCAGAAAGTTATATCAAGATTTCTCTCAATCCTCTGACTCCCAAGCCTGCCATTATTCCAGATGAAGAAAGAATTAAAAGAAGGAATGTCAGTTTCGCTCATTGTCGTTTATTCTAGCTATAAATTCCCTTGTTAGTTTATATTAGTTTAATCAACTAAAAGGACAACTTTGAAGTCACCAAAGAGACACCAAGGTGCCTACTACAAATCAAACAAAGTAGACAAGAGTGCCCTTCTAGCATTATAGGAAGTTGAACCATATATATTAACAATATTTTTTTAAACAACTCATACTGTTGTTATTCTTTTTCTATTAAAAAATCAAGTTCGCACCACTTTTTAAGTTAAATGGAGATTTCATGTAGTGCATGCATGCACCCATAGATCTCAAGAAGTTTTTCAATACGCCTTCCTTTTATCTTGTATTATTTGTTAACATATGCCACGTTGGAACAATTTCATTAATTGCATAAATGATTATAGGAAGCGGTAGTCCTAGTTGATCTGCTTATACCTTTTACACATTGTTCTTTCTTTCATTGATATTTTCTTCTTTTTCTACTATTCATTTTTTTCATATATTAAAATGTAATAACAATGTGAATTTAGAGAAAATTAAGAACTATAAAAGTGTTATAATACTAGTGATTATTGCATAAAGATTTGAACGTCGTCTCTAGAATTTATTTTTTCGCTGTTGTAGTTTCGCTAGTGGTGCAATGATGCTTCTGTTTTGATTCCATGATTATTGCAATGATTATGATTCATGGCTACCCAGGTATGTATGTTGCAAATATGTTTTTGAACGTTGGTGAACAATATGGGATGAAATCCCATTCCATTCACTCCTTCACACCTATAAATAGGTGTCTTTGGTGCTCTCCAAAACACACACCATCTCTCACTCTTTTCCTTCATTCTTCAAGCTCTCTTCTCTCTCATATTTCTTCTTTCTATATTTTATTATCTGGGTTAAATACTCTTTCAAGAATACTTTCTTGCTAGTTATAAAATCCTCGAAAGATCCGAGAAGTTCCCGTTGTATCCTGGGAGACTTGCGCAACACATCGCAGATAAGTCCTTGAGGGCAGTGATTTTACACGCCTCAGAAAATACCCTTTTGTTCATGATTAATCGAAATTTAAAATAAATAAGTGGATGAAATAATGTAACCCTAATTTAAATAGGAAACTACTTACAAGATTGGTAAATCTTAATGATTAATTGAAATGGTATTAAAAATACTTTTCAGACCTCCTTAATACAAGGGAAGGCATGAATGAACTGCTTTTGGGAGTTTGTGCCACCATAGCAAACACGTCCCTTGAGTATGGTGCAACGATGGGCTTCTTCCCTTAGGATCATGTCACTTTGCAATATTTGAGACTGACTTACAGAAGTGATGAGACTGTAAGTAAACATCCATCTCACTGTCACGATATTTAATGTTGTCTACATGTGCCTATATATCTTTCTTTCAGGTTTCTATGATAGGATCACCACAATCACACCCTTGACCGCTAGTGAATCAACATTCGGGGTCACATTTGATTTGATTGGGATGATGATGATTCTAAAGGAACCCAATGAGCTTTTATAATAAGAAATCATCATCACATTGAGTTCTACCTGAAAAGAATGACACTTGAAAATGTTCCAAGCCATGGTGTCATCCACTTTAACTACAACTCTTGGGTATACCCTGCACACAAGTATAAAATGGATCACATTTTCTTCAGCAACAAGGTAAATCAACAAAGTACAAATGCCATGCAAGGATTTTATAAAGTCTCATTTTCTCTTCGTTATTGTGAATTACTAGTTACATGTTTGATTACTACTAACGTATTGCATGCCTGCATACCTTCCAAGTTAAACGCTAGAGTCATTTCTTAAGTATAGAGAAGAAGAAGTAGAGAGTTTAAGAGGGGGTGGAAGAGGTTTTTGGTTCTTTAATCTTATATACATATTCGTAGTATTTATATAACATGTACTTATATTTTAGGATCAAGGTATTGCTTTCACTACTCAGTATAATTGTGTGATTTATCTACAGTTGAAAGAGATGGAATGATGTGATTCTTATTTTTTATGCTAAGTTATGGAGAAATAGTCGCTTTGTTTAGAAAAATTTGTGTGGGAACATTTTTTTTACTTAACACATGGTTACTATTTAAATGATGGTTCAGGTAAGGAACACGAGCAATTGACAGGCTATAAGCTAGTAGCTGGTTCAAAGTATTTGCAGTCTAAAGCCAGGTTGATTTTCTCATTTTAGAGTTTGTTTTGGATGATTTTTTTTTCTTTCTACAAGTTAGGAAAATCAAGTAATGGCACCCGAATCAGAAAGGAATTGCAACAAATTTTCTCTCCTCAACAAAAACAGTGGATGGTAAAGTAAAGATAAGTTGTTACAATGCTGACTTTATTTCCTAATACTAAGGCCACTATACTATGCTCTGTAAATTTTAGAGTGTTAATTCGAGAAAGTTGTTGATCGCCTCTTTGGGATTTGATTTTCTGAATTATCCACCGATTAGGTATGCTTTCTGAGTTTTTTTTCGAAGTTGTTAATTGGTGTTTCTCTGCCTTGCATTAGATTCTTGCATTAGATTCTTGCATGTTTAATTATTTCCTTACTCTTCATACATGTTTAATTATTCCCCTTAGTGTTGTTGAATCTGGTGCTCATACTGATTCATGACTTGGATATGATTTCTTGGTCTGATGTATGAATTAACAAAATTACAAAATAGTGAAGCAATTATACATTTGAACAAAATTACATCTAGTATTTTAACACATGCATATTTGACAAGTTATGAAACGAGGGGCCTTGGAGGTTTTTTATCTGATATTTGCTTTCTTATACGAATATGATTCATTGAAAGTTCATTTGATGGGTAACCTTTCTGACAAAACTTACAATCCCTAATCAAAATTAAAGTTTCACTTTGATAATTCATATGATAACGCTTTTATATGGTAATTTATAATCTCAAATCAAAAGCATTACAATATATATTTTATACGATAAACAATGTTATTAATTATGATTATTTTTTATGTTAGGTATCTGATCAAAGGAGTATTGTTAATGAAGAAACAAATTATTCATATCAAGATTAATAGTTGAAGAATCTTATTAGACTTTCATTATGTCAGACTTTATAACTATAAGAACAAAGATATTGTAATATTTCACTAGTTTGAACATCTAAACTTTACTATTTACCTTGAACTTATAGATAATGATCATTGTTTGCATGAATGTTATATCTAATTATAAACAAATGTCCAAATGTCAGAATTTTTGTTTTTTATAACATTATGTTTTAGGAATTATATGCATTCAAAAAGTGTAAAAAATAAAATTAAGGGAATTTGAAAAAATAAGTAAAAACACCAATAAATAATAAATTGCATTATAGGGATAAAAAACATTGAAAAATGACTTTTAGTATTGTCATATAGTATAAAGGATTTAAAATATTGACAACTAGGAGAGGCTTGCAAAACTCCCACAAAGTATTAGGGGTTTCAGAATCGGTAAATAATAGGGGTTCTAAAACCACTAATAAATACCGGAGGTTCTAAATAGTTGGTAAACACCAAAGGTTCCAAACCGTCGGTAAATACCAGAGGTTTTAAAATCGTCGCTAAGTACTGTTTTACCAAGAATTAGTCAAAATTGTTGGTAATATGTTAAAAATAATTTTTGTTGTAGTGATTATCAACTCTTATATAACACTAACATTGTAGAGGATCTACGTGCTATCTATGAATGGTCATTATAAGCAATTGATTAATTCATAAAATATATATATATATATATATATATATATATATATATATATATATATATATATATATATATTCTCAGTGTTTTTATAAAAATTCGCTAGGCCGGTTAACAAACGTTCATTCTTGATTGAAATTGTCTTCTAAAATCTATATCATTTTAAGTGTCGAAAGTTTTGTATATGAAACACTTACCTTTGGAGTGGTAGTTTTAAAATACTCATGAAAGTTATAATATTATGAGAAAAAGGATATATAGTATTATCCAATCTCGTATGGATGAATAAATTTATTTTTAAAAAGATAAAAAGATGTTTTTAGTTAATGATAAATAAAAGAAGTGAAATTGTTTTAGATTTTTTAACTTTAATTTCAGGAAAAAAAAAACATGGAGAGAAATGAAAAAGGAGAAAAGAAAGAAAGAAGAAGAAAGAATTTGTTTTTAATTATCACACTCCCTTTAAAACAAAGCACAAAAACACGTACATTCAACACTTTTAGGTTTTTTCATTTATTTCATATGAAAGAAAAAAAAACAATAGAAGAGGAAATTTAAACTAAAACTTTGTTTAGATACTTGATGATAAGATCCTATTAGGAAAGAGTACGATCGCTTCTGAATTTGAATTCGCAAGAGGCACAAAAAATATCAGAAAAGAACACAAAATAAGATAGTGATGAGAGACGTCACAATCTAGTAGATTGATAAGTCAAGTGAAGATTCAAACTATCCTTCAAATGTCCTCGTAGCCATGATCTTCATATCCTTCGAATTTTCAGTTACTTTTAGCATTAGAAGTCTTGAATACATTTGTTCTTTCAATCCCTTCTTACTTGCCCTTGTCATAGGTCCTTTAAATTGTAAAGGTTCATCTTCAAGTTCTTCTTGTATGGAATCTAGGAATAGTCCTCTATCACATACTCTTTCCTCTCTTCAAAAGTCCTAGAGTCCATAAGAGAAGTGAGTGGGTTTCTCAATCCTTAATGCAATGTCAAGATCCATGCAATCAAGAACAATTTTCATTTTCTCTTTCCAGTTCTTAAAATTTATTTCATTAAGAACTGAAACCAAATTCAAATTAGCATACTTTGAAGCAATAAAAGCTGAATTTAGATAAACACAAATATTTAACATTTCTCACGAACAATCTACTTAAAAGAAATCACTTTGACGACTTATTTATTCAATTAGCTCATTTAAAAATGCTAAACTATCAAAATTTGAACCCTTATAAAATAAAATAAATTGCATATACCATTCACATTCACGTAAAGGTGGATTTTGATTTTTCAATCAAACCACTCAATTAGAAGTTAAGGCACTTAATCCACGTCAATTGGAACATCGACATTAAATTTTCCTATACATGATTCTCCTGAAAAAAAAAAAACGCAGCAACAAGCTATAAATAAGGGTTATATATGTTTTTGGTCCTTAACTCTTCGTGAACATTAGAATTAGTCCCTTCAAAATTTTGGCCCAATTTACTCTTCAAACTTTAGAAATACGTGAATTTAATTTTTTTAACCAAATTTTGTTAAGTTTATTTGACATTTCAAATGCGTTTTATGATAATAATTAAGTTAACATTAAAACGGAAATGTGCCAAACGATGTAAGTATTTGAATTAACATTAAAGCAGATTTCTAAAAAATGGGGTGTAAATTGGTCCAAAATCTCAAAAAATAACTAATTCCAATTTTTTACTGAAAATTAAGGGACGAAAAACATATTTAACCCTTAAAATAAAGTTGTTGTAACTTTATCTAAGAAAAGGAAGACTATAAGCAAAGAAATATTCCCCTTCCTATTAACTTCATCCATTTTGCATGACTCAAAACAATTCACGGGAAAGGAAAGTCTCCTTTCCAATTACAAAATCATTCAACCTGGTCAAATCATGACTTTCAGTTGCAGAAACACTATTTATTAAACTCCAGTCGGAAATTCCGATCACATGTTCATCCCAATTGACAATAACTAAGACAATTGGTTGTGATTCATGCAAGAGTAATAGACGCATGCATTTTTTTTCCAGATTTTATGCCGTATTTGCTTCTACAAATTTATGTAGACTTCACTAGTGCAGTTTCATGTTTAGACAGCGCCCTATATGTCTCGGTTCTTGCACAAACGATGTAGATAAGGACGCGGTGGCATTTTTGTGATTTCAAACAACTTTTATGCCTCGGTTAACCAAACAACCGAGGCCTATGAATGTTTATGCCTCGGTTATAAATTCAACCGAGGCAGTAACGCTGCCAAAAACTCACATTTTCCCGCTTTTTTTTAAATTCGAAAATAATTGGGCAGTTTTATGCCTCGGGTCCCATTGAACCGAGGCATATAATGGTTTACTGCAGCGGGTTGTTTCACCCGAGGCTTATCAATGCCAGAATTTTTCCACGTGGCTGATTTTTTTTTTTTGCGTGAGTATATGCCTCGGTTTCAAATTAACCGAGGCAGTAAGCCCAGTTAGGTTTTAAAATCCCAAATCCGCTGCACTGTAGATGCATCTTCTACCTTCGAAAATTTGTGCCTCCACGCCGTTCCGCCACCACTGCAGATGCATCTTCACTGTTCAGTCCCGCGACCCACCATCGCAGATCTGCCGCCACGCCCGCCTTCTCCACTTGCTGCCGGCGTTGCGCCTCCTCCGACGAGAACAGCTTACCTTCGTCCGCACATTGGGGTATTTTTTGCGTTTTCATTTTGCGATTTGAATCCATTTTCTTGGGTGTTTTTCCTGTAGGGTTGGGGTTCGTCTTGTTGTGTTTCCTCACGTTTTGGTGCAGGTGAACTTCACATAATGGTTGATGTAATGGTTGTTGGCACGAGATTTTGGACGCGCGAGGTGTTGAGGTTTTGTGAACTGGCGGAGTTGCATTTTTGCTTGCTTGTGTTCTTGCCGGTTTCAGCCATTTCAGAATTTTTTTTTTAATTTTTAACGTATTTTATGCCTCGGTTGGTATCAAAACCGAGGCAGTAATGATGAGATATGCCTCGGGTAAGAACCGAGGAAGAAAGGTGGACTTTTTTACCTCGGCTAGATATGCCTCGGGTCTTAAACCGAGGCCAAATGACCAAAATAACCGCGGCAAAAACACTTTTCTGCACTGGTGCCTAAATGGTTGAGCGAGTCACACTAGTGTTCCTTTCTGTGGAATATCCTTCATTTTCCTTTCTCTAGATTATCCTTCATAGGTAGGGATGAATTTGAGTGGGAGATCCAATTTTTATCCCTCTTGGTTCAGCGGATTTGGAAAGAAAAATCTTGCATTTAACCTTTACTTTTTTTATATTCCTCATTTTACTGTGTATTGGTAATACCTAAGATTGCAAGATCCATATAGAGTGGGGCATTCAAAGAGCACTCAGGTGAGTTGTGAAGTTGTGAATCCATGGGGTAAGTAGCCACTTTTGGTAGGGAAAGAATCTATTTGCCTTGACAGTCCGATAACAGTTCAGTCCAAGTCCACCAGTCACACCTTTGTGATGCTTTCGGAAGAAGATGAAGCGCAACCATGGAAGAAAAGATGCAACCTGGTTTGAGGAGAAAGAAAACAAACCATAATAAAAATAATAATAATAAAAGAAAACAATAATATTATTATTATTATTTGATAAAAATAATAAAAATAATAATAACAATAATATTAAATAATAATAATATTAATAATAATAAATAATAATATTAATTTTAACTATTTAAAGGCCAAATTGTATTCTTATATTCTAATTTATTAAAATTTAATTTTTTATGATCACTCTCAAACTTTCATAAATTTTATTTCAAATTCATTCAATTTTACTGAGGTGAACAACTGGTATGTGGTCTTTCAAATGTAAAACTCCTTAAATTCCTTTTTGGTTTTCTCTTTGGATGGAGATGAAAAGAAAGGAATAGGAATACTACATTTTATCTCTATAAAATGGGACCATAACCCATTAATGTAACTTCTACTCTTAGATTCATAATTTTCAATGTTTCTAATTTGATTGTGTGTGTGTGTGTTCGGATTATGTTCGGACACACACACACACTTTCTATTTTTTTATTTTTACTTATTATTTAGTTTATCATGAAATTCATTCACATCTCTAATATATTTCTTGTTTTTTCCCAACTTTTATGTAATTATGTACAAATGAATTAAGTCATAAGTGGTAGAAATAGCAACCCCTAATCAAAGAGCAAGAGAAGATCGAACTTGAAAACGATCAATGTTGCACTGCATTTTTGCATTTCACCATTGTCTGACGTCGCATCGCAGTCGCGTCACACTCTTCGACGAGTTGCTGGTTTAGTTTGACTATCTTCTTCCCCTTATCTGGAAAAAATGAGGATGACCTCCTTCTTCTTCTCCCATTTTCCATACAACTATGGTGAGTATGATATGTGGAAGGTGTTTCAATGATAAGGAAGGGTAACACAAGTTTTCATATCCAAAAGATTAGACAAGTGGGGGCACAAGTATGGTTTCATCCGCTTTTTGGAAGTGAAGGATGAGCAAAAGCTCCTACAAAAATTGGACTCCATTAGGATCGGCTCAACTAAACTGCATGTCAATACACCTAGGTTTGGGAGGGAAGCAAGGCAGAATCTGGAAAAACAACCTAACACAAGGGTACTCACTAGGGAGCATAAAACCCAGAAGGTGTGGAGAGAGTTTAAGTATCATCAATCCAATGCACAAGTAGTGAAAGATTCAAGCAATAACTCTCAACAGTTATGGAAAGGTATATCCTTCGAGGTGGAAGAAGTTGAAACTAAATGGTTGGAAGGTTGTTACATAGGCAGGGTAATTAATTACTCTAGGGTTAATATAGTCATGGAGGAAGTAATCCAAAAGGGTCAAGGTTGTCTATGCACGAAATACTTGGGAGAGAATGTGATACTGTTGCAGCCTAATCAAGGTGCAGAAATTGATAAACTTATTGGCGATAACAAGGAGTGGTGGGCAGATAATTTTGAATCTATAACTCAATGGAATTCCTCACTAGTTGTCAATAATAAGATGGTGTGGGTGATCGAGATCGTACTCGACCACAATGGGTGTTGTCAATAATGCATAAAAACGGAAGAAAATTGTGCTAAAATATCAAAATTTGGGTGGCACCTCCATGGGTAACAATACAAAGCTCTCAAAACGTAAAAATGGAGGGTGGAGAAGATGAAGTGCGGCTGCCACACCAAGAAGACCTAAATTTTCATGGTCACATAACTACATACCAACATATTTACAAAAATGTCATTATGCTACTTAGAATTACAAAAATGTCATTATAGGTTAAAAATGTTGGCCCAACGACGTTGACAAACTGACTAACATGGCACAAACGTGACAATGATGTGGAAATCACGTGGCAAATCTTTCTTGACCTTATGATAAATGTCCAAGCTCCAATATTTGCTTCATATAATACCTAAAAACAATTAGAAACAATAATTAATAATTAGACCAATTAATGCCAAATTACTAAAAATTCAGAACATTAGCCCAATGAAGCCCAATTGAGAAAAATGCACAAACAAAAGACAATTAAGCACTAAACAACCCTCAAGAATGACACAAAAAGGCAATGAAATAAAGGAAAATAATGACTCATCAGAAGGTTAGATGTAGAGGGTTGCCTTTGAAATTATGGTCACAATAATGCTTTAGCAAAATTGTTGCTCCAATAGGTGTTTTGGTATCTGTTGATGATAAAACTCTATACTGGAAGTGTTCGGAATTTGCTAGGCTATTAGTAAAGGTACCGATCGGGAGTAAAATATGTAAGACCCAAGAAAAATTAAATAATTAAATAAATAATTATTTAATAAATGCAGGTAGGAGGAACCTTTATGACATTTAATGCGAATTGTTATGACGTGGAAAAGTACTAGCTCAAATGGTTGAGAGTACTTGATTGTGTGAGAGGACTTGGGTTTGAGTCCTATGTTGCCAATTGTATGTTATTTTAATATGTGATTTACTTTAATGTTATGTTGAATGTGCTTAGTGACAATGTAATCCTAAAATTATAGGAATTATCACAAAACACGAATTGGTTGAATGGTTGTGCATTGATTTGGTATTGGCATGATTATGCGTTCAAACCTTGGTAAGAACCAAATTAAACTTTCTTTTTGCCCAATTTTTCTTTTGCACGAATGAGAAGTGTCAGAAAACCCTAGCCGTCAGCAAAGGAAATCATAAGGATTGAGAAACCACCATGTTAATGAGAATTGATGCTCATTAACTCCCATTATTGATAATTTCGTTTTTTATTTAAACCCATGAAATTAAGTTGGGAAAAGTTTGGTTAGAAGGATTCTGGAATAATCATTAAGCAGAGGGAATTGAGAGTGAGTGAGGGAGTGGTCCTTGCACGTTAAAAGAAAGAGTGAAAGCTAAAATTTGTGGAGCAAGGAAGGAAAGTTTTTGGGCATCAATCAAGAAAGGGTTAGAATACCAATTGGAGCAAGAATTTCCAAGTAAGGGGAGCTGTCTCATATGTTTTTATTTCGTGTTTGAATAGTAATGCATTGCCATGTAACATTTCATGATTTCCACTCCTTTCTGCGTTGTTTTTGGGGGGTTTCTGGGTTTTTCCCCAGAAATTGCCTAGCGGCCCAACCCCTGCTACCAGGCGACACATCCGATTTTGACTGTGTTCTTGGTTTTGACATGAACCGCCTGATAGAGATGAATATCTGCTAGGCGGTGCGACGTTGTTCGCAACTGTTTGATGTTATTTGATGCGGGAGTCCTTGCGACTTCTAGAAATTTTGGTTGAATCTTTGTACATGTTGATGATTGTTATTAATGAATGGAATTATGTTGTGTAATAAATGTATGACAAAGGCGAGTGGGTGATTATGAATTGTGAGAAGGGATGAAAGATGACAATTGGGAATTGGATTTCTAGTGGGTAATTGGCATTTATTCTTGGCATTATTTTATACATTCTTAATTCTAGGATTTGCGAACGATTTCAGCCTAATGTGTGATGAGACGAGATGGTGAGAAGTAAGGGATTCAGCATTACGAAGAAACTGGGAATTTTCTCTAGTTTTGATACGCTACTTGGCGGCATAAGATCTACCGCCAGGTGATAGCTGGAAGTTTCCAGCCTGGCAGTTGTTGGTACGTGGAATTGGGATTCGGGTATTGGTCCAGGATGGGATATTTGGAGGAACGAGATTAGTATGCTTAAGTTGTAATAACCCAAAATATAGTAATGTAAAGTGTAAAAAATTATGGTCATATTAGGGGTATGTGATAGGCAATATGGATCTAGATTTTAAAACAGACTAAAGGATAATGGTAATTGGGATTGTAGGAGCTGGGAAGGTAAGATTTAATTGAGCTAAAGTTTGGAACCCTTGGAAGAATTAATATGGAAGATTAAGGAATTCATAAGAATTGTGTAACTTAATTGGAAGGTAATTGAGGGAAAAGTGTTAATATCAATGCAGAACAATAGTAATAAACTGTCTAGTTGTAAGGTATTGGATTTGGTGGTCTTTTCCAGAGGTTTGATTGGGATATTATGCAATGTTAAAGTACTTGGTAGAGGAATAGGTCTTGATCAAGGGACTTGACAACTATGAATAATAGACACTTGAACCCTATGAGGGTTGCAAATTTCCCAAAATTTAATCTTAATTGACATGTGTATTTATGGACTTTTGTAAGTACTTTGGGTTGTAAGCCAAACTGTGTTGGGTGCAAAAACCAGTAGAACTTTCGCTACTGGTATAGCATTTGGCGGAACGGGTGTGTGCGCCAGGTGATAAGCTATTAGGGATGTTCCCTACCACGTGTGGTGCCTGGCGGCAAGGTGTGACCCGCTAGGTGATAGACCCTGGAACAGTGGGTCTGTGAGAGACTGGCGCCTAGCGGCAAGGGGTGTCCCGCCAGGCGGTCTGCACAGGTTTCGCTTGGCAGCCCTTAGGCTGCACCAGACGATAATGCTGCACGTATTTGACATGCGTGAGTTGTTATACGCAGTGATGCAGACATGGTTCAGGAGATGTTGTGCCATGAGCACGTATGTTCATGGATGGTGGTGAACACGTGATGGTATGAGCGGGGAGGTTCATATCCAGTTACTCTCGTGTGGGGATACGAGCGAGGTAGGTTCGTATGTTTCGTGCTCACATTTGAGAGATGTTGCGTGTAGGCAGGTCCATAGAGTGAGACTACGAGCGGGGAGGTTCGTAGAGCAGGACTACGAGCATGGAGGTTCGTAGAGGCAGGACCACGAGCGGGCAGGTTCGTGTGAGCATCATAAATCCTGAGTCCAAGGCTAACTATTGATGTGATTGAAGGTTGAAAAGCCTTGGAAATTAAGGTCTTGGCCAAGAACTAACTAGGACGAATCAGATGGGCGTATTGCTTTCATTATGTTAATTTCTTTATTTTATAAGCTCACCCTTTTTGTGTGTGTTTGGCGATAATCGTGTAATTCTTTACACGGGAGCAGATGATGTACAGGTGATGCTGCTAACGCTTGAGACGAAGTGAGGGGCTAGCTTAGGATGTCGAGCTAGGATTTTGACTTTGTTTATTTACGATTTTAGTTTTCCTTCAGTTATTTTGGAACTTGTATAAATTACATGGTTTTGATGGATTTTGTAATTTGGAGTTTTAAGCGCATTATATGAATTTTAATTTTTCCTGCGCTTGAGATTAATAAAATCATGACAATTGAATTTCAATTCTTTATTTATTTATTTAATTAAGTAATTTTCCTTAGGGACGTTACAAAATATGGCTCCAGAAAAGTATGAAAATCAACAGGCATATTTATAATTTGGTATTGGAGGAAGAAACCACTGATGGGTCACAATCTCTATGTTGATGTGCTAACAAATACAATGTCTTCCGAAAGTAATTCTAGTTGCATCAGGATGGATGATCTTAGCTTTGTATCAGATAAGAGTGAAAATGTTAAGCTGGATGATCTTGACAAGAATAATCCTACTGAGAAACACACAATACAATCACTGGCAACCTGCGTTAATCGGAATCCAAACGGCACATTGGCACAACCTAGTGGTAATGGTAACAGATCTTTTTTTACTGTTGTGGCGAGTATACTAAGAATGACAAGTTTATAGCCAGGTTAGATGATGTTCTACCTGAGCTACAACTAGTGTACTACCAGACCCCAAAAGCTGCGAACATCTCTAGAGGTAGGTTTTCTTTGGCTAATCATACTACGCATAATAGTGGGCCAAACTACATGAAGAACAACATAAGGTTAGGAGCTGCTTAGGGACAGTAGTGAAAGACTCTACGATGGGCCCAATTAAGGAAGGAAGCCTAGTGGATGTTTTTCAATCAAAGGCATCCACACTATCACATAAAGAAAGAAAAAGCCTTTGAGGGACTCTCAAACAAACGCAAGGCATGAAGTTGATTCCCCATGCTGCACATCCAAAACAAATATTCCAGCGAGGGAGGCCAAAGTTCATTCGAGAAATGTGGTAGAAGAATGCCATCTGGTCGGGATCAAGGGCAACGAAAGAATTTCTTCGACTACAGACCTCAAATTAGAGTTAGAGACGTAGTCAACTATGCCCTTTGCGTTACCAGGCACCAAGGCGAGTAGCGATGTCCCAAAAGCTAACCAGATGGCTCTAATTAAAGAATCAACAATTGTCCTAGAGGATTCCTTAGAGAGGCATTGATTTAGGATAGAGGAGTCAAGTAAGAGAAGCAAAACAAATTTGAGCCGAAGTGTGAAGGGAGGCATAAAGGCTAATAGGAGGAGACTAATCAAGTCAGTGGTTCAATCTATATGTAACTCTTTATCTGATGAGAACATTATGAACTGTAACATGCTATTTTGGTCCACTAGAAGTCCTCCAAACTCTTCAGAATCTGTTATTATTTGGGGTCTAGCAAAATAGTTAGGAGTGACTTTTTTAGGTGAAGAAGAGGAAATTCTATAGGAACTAGATAATATGGAAAAAAGAGATAGATTTCAGGGGAAAGGAAGTGTGGGGGAAAATATAGGTGTAAATGAAAATCATTAGCATAATTATAAGAGTGTTACGAGGGGGCACAAATTGAAATATTTGAAAGGAATAATAGTTAGCGAAGCACTTGACATGATATGTATTCAAGAGACAAAGATACATGACCTACAACAATCTAAATGCTATGATTTATGGGGAGATAATAATATTGAGTGGGTAAGCAAACTGGCATTGGGTAATTCAGGGGGAATCCTAACAATATGGCATAAGGATAAGTTTAAGTGCGTCAAGCACATGTTAGGGAATGCATTCATTGGAGTGATAGGGGAGTATTGTAATTCAACTAATTGTAACCCAATCCCTGTTGCCATATTTAACGTGTACTCCTTGTGTGAATTTAAAGGAAAAGTAGAGAAGTGGGAGGAATTAGTTAACTTAAAGAATGTGGAAGGCTGTAAGCAATGGTGTATTTTAGGGGACTTTAATGCGGTAAGAAAAACTAGCGAAAGAAGTTCGAGTGGTAATACAAATCAAAGGGAAGTGCAAGGTTTCAACAAACAATAGAGAAAATCCCCTTGATAGAAGGCAAGTACACTTGGTATAGAGAAAATGGCACGACCAAGAGTAGAATAGATAGGATTTTGGTCTCTTTAGAATGGCTTGAGAGTTGGTCGGACAACAAACAATATATTAAAGGAAGATAAGTATCAGACCATTGTGCACAATTGCGCAAACCGGCTTCAATAGACTGGGGACCTAAACCTTTTAAATCCTTGAATATCTGGAAATTCGATCCAACTTTTAAGCAGGTGGTAAAACAGTCTTGGGACTCATATATTGGGATAGGAAACCAAATGAGTGTCCTAAAAGAGAAATTTAAAAAGCTAAAGTTTCATCTCAAATTTTGGAATAAGGAGGTGTTCCGGTTTCTAGGTGTAAAGAAGCAAAATCTTCTCTTAAAAATATAAGCTCTCAATAAGAAGGACAATGAAAGTAATTTAGGAGAAGAAAATAAGTTGAATCACAAGAAAATTTTGAGTGTGCTGAAATTGATCTTATATAAGGAAAGTCTACTACTCAATCAAAAAGCTAGGGCTAAATGGGTAGAACAAGGGGATACATACTCTAAGTATTATAATTCTAGTATTATGTAGAGAAGAGCCATGAATGAACTAAAAGGGGTGGACATAAATGGATTATGGTGTGAAGATCCTGCAATGGTTAGAGAGGAGGAAAGGAAGGTGTTTGAAAAAAGGTTTTCAACTCCAAAATAGGTTTCTAATAAACGAAATCGGAGGCCAGGAAATTGAGGAGGTGATAAACCAATGCGGTGAGACAAAAAGTCCTAGTCTTGATTGTTTTAATTTCCTATTCTTGAGGCATAATGGGAAACACTGAAGTATGGTGTTTGTCAAGCGGTAAGGTGGTTCTAGAGAGAAGGAAAATTCCAAAAAGTGTGTAATGCATCCTTTATAGCACTTGTACCAAAGAAAAGAAACCCTCTCAAGTTGGATGACCATAGGCCTATTTCTTTAGTTGGATGCACGTATAAGATAATCTCCAAAATCCTAGCTAATAGGCTTAAGTCAGTACTACAAAAGGTTATAAATTATTCTCAATTAGCGTTAATTAGAGGAAAGGGACTTATGGATAGTATTTTGGTAGCTAATGAGATAATGGAGGAATGCAGGAAAAAAAAAAGGCCGGTAGTTGTTAAGGTTGACTATGAAAAAGTATATGACTCTGTATGATAGGATTTCTTATACTACATGTTGACCAGACTGGGGTTTTACAATAGGTGGGTTAGGTGGATTAAAGAGTATTTGGAATCTTCCTCAGTGTTAGAACTGGTAAATGGGACCCTACAAAGGAGTTCCCTCCTACAAGAGGGCTTAGACAGGGAGATCCTATGGCCCATTCTTATTCCTAATAGTAGTAGAGGGCTTAGCAGGGCTAGTTAGACAAGCTATCAAGAAGGATTTGTATCGGGGGTTAAGTGTGGGATCAAAAGGAATTAATGTGGGGTTACTGCAGTTTGCAGACGATACTCTCTTCCTGTGCGAAGCAGACATTCAAAATGCATGGACTTTAGAGGCAATATTAAGAAGTTTTGAATTAATGTCTGGGCTCAAGGTAAATTTTTTCAGAACCAAAGTTGGGGGATTACGCTTAGATGCACCATTGATAAAGGGTTTTTCGAAAATCCTAAATTGTAAACATATGACAATTCCATTTGTCTACCTTGGAATGCCAATTCGAGGAAATTTGAGGCGTGCATAATTTTTGCAGCCTATGGTTGAGAATGTCAATTCCATTTATCAACTTTGCTATTATACTACCTGTCTTTCTATAAAGTTCCAAGACGTGTGAGCAATAAACTCCTAAAGTTACAAAGGAATTTCCTCTAGGGTCAGGGATTTGAAACTAGGAAAATAGCCTGGGTTAAATGGGAAGATATTTGAAAACCAAAGGAGGTTGGGGGCTTGGGCATAAGAGATATCACAAAGTTCAATGAAGCACTCAGAATAAAAGTGGAAATGGAGACTGGGAATGGAGGATAGTGGCTTATGGAAAATGGTACTCGAATTAAAGTATGGGTCTTGGAGGAAACTCAATGAATCGAAAATATCAAGGTCTGCTTCAAGGTGGTGGGTAAACATCTATAAGGTGTGTGGGAAAACACTACAAGGACTTTGGTTTGATAATTGTATTGAGTGGGAGATTGGAGACGAAAAGAAAATTAAGTTTTGGGAAGATAAATGAGTTGGGGAAGTAGTGATAAGTAGTAAGTTTCCTAGGTTGTACATGATATCAGAATGTAAAGACAGAGCTATAGAGAAGGTTGGACACTGGGAAAATAGTGAATGGTTGTAGGATCTAAATGGAGGAGACCTAGACTTGTTTGGGAAAAAGCTATAGTGGAATAACTTGCCCTTCTTATAACCCCACCACGCTTATGCTTGGGGCGTCCTGATATGTGGAGATGAAGGGTACTAGAGGATAAATTATTTTTGGTAAAGTTTACCTATAGTAAGATACAAGGAACCTATGAAGAGGAAGAGAGTAAAAAGTTTAACATGTTGTGGAATACAAAGGTAACTCCAAAGGCTCAATTACTAGGATGGAAGTTATTTTTAGATAAATTGCTGACTAAGGTGAACTTAAAAGTTATGGGGGTTCAACTATAGCATAGTTCTTATGCTTTTGCTTTGCAAAGGAATAGACAATAACTCATCTTTTCAGCTTATGTAGGGTGTTCCAAAAGGTATGGAACATGTGTGACAAGGGGATGATGCTAACCTCAGTGCATCATGCCAATGCTATGGCCAATTTTCAACATTTTTATCTTCTAAACCTGAATAGGAGGAAGAACCTAATTTGGAGAGGAATGTGGTTAGCTATCATAGGGGAGATTTGGAAGCACAAGAATGGGGTAATTTTTATGCATAGGAGAGTTGATCCAATAGAATTTTTTGACCATGCCCAAGTGTTGGCTTGGGTTTGGATGAAATATAAAATTTCATCTGTTAAGTTTTCTTATAGCGACTAATACCTTTCTCCCTATGATTGTATAAGATCTCTGTGATATGATAATGTTGTGTGCTTAGTGTGCCAGGTAAAGTAAAGCAGGGCTCTCAAAAGGAAGGAACAAATATTACTAAAATAATAATTGTTAACCGAAGACAAGGGCATTCTCCACGTAGAATTTAGCTTCGCTAGCTCGGTCTTCATGAGCTAGGCATAATGCATATACTAGATTGGGATCTCTTCCTAGTGCTTGGCACAAGCTATCATCCAATGTCGTGAAGGGTGCTTATATCCAATTTCCTCCACTCAAAGTGATTTCTGGGCGATTACTGGTCTATGAGTAACTAACACTAGATAGAATCTAGGTGTGTACCCTTCGTTATAGTGATCAATGCTTATGCCACTTTAGAATGCATCATCTACTTTGTGTTGAGTACATAATATAAAATCTATTTTGTGAAGCTGAGGACAACTTCCTTCTTTTTCCATCATTCGCTATACAACTATAGTGGCACAAGCTATTACCAATTACAAGATATGTTTTATGTTGCTCCAATGGGTGGTCTTTTAGTTCATGTAGAACTTTTCTTTAGATGTTAGTAGATTTTTTCTCCTCAATTGTCGTTGACAGTGGGAGCTTATATTTTAATAGATAACTAATGCAATAGGTTCAAATGGTGCTTGGGTTCTTTGAGCAGATATAAAATTGTGTCAAACATGGGCATAGTTTTTTCCTGGCCTAATACTATGTTTATACTACATAGCTGATCTTGTTAGAATTTCTATGAAGGCTGAGTTTTGTTTTGTTGTTCTTATGCCAAGCTATGACATTTTTTGTACATGGCCTGTTTTGTATAAGGGTTAGAGTACTCCTCAAGTACTCTCTTTGATTAAAATTTATTCTTTGTTGATAAAAAAAAATTGTGTTCAAATGATGTATGTCCATTACATATTTTTTATGTCTCACATTCGAATATTTTTTAAAGGTGGCAATATAGGCTTGGCTCGACAAGCCGACTCGCACACCCAACAAGAAAATGCAGGGCAGACCGATATATTGAGCTTGTTGGCTTGTAAAAGCCGGACTTACATAACCTATAGCCCGCGTAGGCTGTCCCGCGACTCGTGAGGGTTGGCCTACAACCCACATAAAAGAACTTGGACTTGTGTATATTTGTTACTTTCCTTTTGGGCTCCTGCATTAATGTTCTAAATTCTTGTATCAGTGGAAAATACAAGTGTTATGTATTTTTGAATGTACTAAAATTTGAAAAATAAATCGTGTATGTCAAAGTACAAATATGAATATGATGAAAATATTGAATTATCAACTTATCATCCAACTTCCCAAAGTTTTTACTTAATTTTTGTGAACTTGTTAAATTTCTCAATTTATTGAACATTGAAAGCTTTATCATAAGATTTTTTTTAAAAAGAGGGTCGCATTGTGAGCTTGTGTTTATGCAGGGTGGGCCAAACTTTTTCAAGCCGCATTTTCAATGCGGAGTGGGCTAGCCTGCCCGCATTTTGCGAGTCAAGTGCGGAGTGGGCCTAAATGGGTCGGGACGGCCCGCGTTGCCACTCCTAATATTTTCACTCTTTTTTAATATTTTTATTTATTATATATTTTCTTTTTACTTGAGAATGTTTAACACTATCATTTTAAGTATTCCATAACATAAACATTTAATAAGTAATATAAAATTTTTATCTTCTTTATTCTATTATTATTAACTTTTGTTTCATTTGAAGAACTCCTATATTTCGCTAAAATCATTTTCGTTATATATATGTTGATATTTGATCTATAAGGTATTTTTCATATTATCATACTCTTAATTATATAGTTGGTTTTCTTGGTCTGATTTCATTTAATGGTCTCTCAAATTGTTTCTAAAAGACACATTTGATGATTTTTTTAATATTATTTTTATAATGTAGAATACTATTTTGATATTTTTATTTTTATTTTTTAATTCATTATCATACATGTAATTTTATCATTATACAAAAAAAAAATTAATTTTTAGCTTCGGTTAAAAACACTATTTAGTGGCGATTACAAATACCATTATTTTTACGAAGACTTTGATGTAACTGGAAGAAGGAAAAGGCACAAATTAAATAAAAAAAAACTTCGCGTCAGTTTTCAAACGACTCTACATACTCCTTAATTTTTTTTAAAGCATAATGTCAATTTTGTCTAAATGTCGGTAAATATCTGCCACTAAAAAATATTGTTCTTATAGTGATAATTGTATAAATACATTTTATTTACTATAATAGAATAGTTTAATGTAATCACCATGAATCTTTTTTAGCACCATTGAACATATATTGAAGTTAAAAAAAATGAAAGATCTATACTGAAATTATATTATTATTAACTTAATCTTTGTTCTTTTGTATGATTTTATCAAGTGATGTAATATAACTTTTATTGGTGTATAAAAAAAGAGATTCAATTAGAATTTAAAAAAATTGAAGTAAATAGAAATTTAAAACAATTTTTAATTTGAATATATTTTCCTTTTATATTTTTGTAAAAATATTTTTAAATTTTATCTACTAGGTTTCATTAATGCTTACAAATTTAATAAATGTTTTAGTTCTCATGAAATTTTATTTGGCATTCTAATTTGAAATGTATATAATTATAATATAATTTATTTCTAAATATTTGATATTGAAGAAAAAAAATTCCTTTTAATATTGAATATTTAATAATATTATATTTCTTTTACCGTAATTTTTTTATAAAAATTAAATTAATTGATATTGAAATAGTAAGAATGTTGGTATGGTTATGGATACGAGTATATACCCCCATTACCTTATGGAGCTTATGGGGATGAGGACGAGACAAAAACTTGATACCTGTTAGATTTACATATGAGGATGAGGATGAATTTTTTTCTCTAAAAATAAAAATAAAACTCGTTCTCTTCCTGTCCCATTGTCATCTCTATAAAAAAATTGTTTTAAAGCACAATATGATGGTCATTAAATTGCAAACCATATATGTTTTCCTACTAGCTTTTTAAAAATCGTTAAAAGTTATATTTAAATTTACTAGCTTGGAAACGGAAGAAGCTACAAACACACAATATGCAAACTACATTTTAATTGAAATAAATAAAACAATTAAATTAAATTAAAATATAAAAGTCATGTAAATTTTGCATCTGAAGAATAACGTAGGAAATCGATAAATCAATTCACTATATATTTGAAGATTATATATATATATATATATATATATATATATATATATATATATATATAT
>Ga0214545_1002319_pt1 | contig 36681 bp, 15 predicted proteins | sample CNSS4metaG_FD_160064 | JGI IMG/M metagenome (GOLD analysis project Ga0214545, IMG submission 160064) | Root nodule microbial communities from cowpea collected in UCLA plant growth center, Los Angeles, California, USA - CNSS4 | ecosystem: Host-associated > Plants > Roots > Nodule | place: USA...
GACACGTGGCATGTACTGTTCAAAAACGTTAACTATTTAAACACCGTTAGTGAAAAGGACCAAATTGACCACAATTTGACGAAAATGAGGATCTAATTGAACATAAAACGAAAATAGGGACCAAATTGAATAAAATCAACAAAAATATGGACCAAATGTATATTTAAGCCTTCTATAAAATAGTATGTAAGTTAGTCGATATAATGACTAATAATATTTAAATATTAAAATTGATTGTTATTTAATTAATTTTTTTTAGTGTATAGATCCAAAGATAATATATTAACATCTCCAAATTTATAGCATCATATTTTAATTATGTTAACATCTAAAATTTTATAATATATTATTCTTCATGTATGTTGCATCTGATATAATAAATTATGATATAATAAATCATGAATATATAAATATAAAGATTATAAATATCTAGAATAAACAAATAATTGAATATTTTATAAGAAAATATATTAAATATTTTAGAATTTATATGTAGATATATGTAATGGAAAAGAATCATTTTTAATATAATAATAGAAGAAACAAAAAATATGAATCTAAAACAAATATTTGTGGTAAATGATTGAATTATATTTAGTGACCACATTTTTTTAAAAATACGGTTACAGTCCAAAGTTTATCTAAAAGTAAAAAATAAATAAAATAATTAGTATAAAATATATATATATATATATATATATATATATATATATATATTAGTAAAATCATGTAACCATGCGAAGTACAATAATAAATGAACGTCAATTTGAAAAAAAAAATCTGAGAACGAGGTTTTAGTTATCAATGTAATTAGCAAAATGTTGGAAAGAATTTGGTTAAAAAAAACTAATTGTAATCATTACTTTTCTAGTAGTATAAATAGGACGAATGGTGAAGGCATGTGGAGGAGGTAAAATAAAATAGAGAAGAATTGATAAAGCAAGAGAGAATTAGATACATAGGGTGGGAAAAAAATCTAATTTTCTTGATCCAATCCACTCTTGTTTTGATCCAATCTATTTAAAATTCATTTTATTAAAAATTCAATCCATTTAAAATTCATTTAATGGATTTGGATTTCAATCTAATCTACATCTTATATATTTTATGGATTGGGCATCCATTCTATAAATCAAGATTTTCAAATATGGATAATCCAAAAAATCCAATCCAAATTTTAAGTTTAGATTTTTAGTTGGGTTAAGCTAAAGGTTGAGATGTACTAGGCTAAATTTAGACTCAGACGGGCCTTGGTCGATGACTTGTACGGACCGAGCAGACCCGACGACCATAAGAGGTTGGGCAGGCCTAAAGATATGAAAGGGCTAGGAGGGCCCGACAAACCGGACGAGTCGATCGGGCCCAACGACCTGGAGAATTTGGGAGAGCCCGATGACCCGAACGGGCCCAACGACAAGGAAAATTCGGGTAAGCCCGATGACCCAAACGGGCCAGGCAGGCCCAATGACCCGAACAGTTCAGACAGGCCCGAAGATCCTAACGGGCTAGATGGGCCCAAAGACCCGAACGAGCTAGGCGTGCCTGAAGACCCGAAGGGCCAAATGGGCCCAAAGAACTGAACAGGCCAAGCAGACCCAAAGAACCGAACATGCTAGGTAGGCCTGATGACCCGAATGAGCACGGCGGGCCCGATGACCTAAACGGGCACGGTGGGCTCGAAGACTCAGATGGACTAGGATGGGTCGGCCTGACGACTCAGACGAGTCATGCCTGACGACCTGTACGTACTGAGTCATGTTGGCCTTAAGGACACAAATTTTAGAAAATTCAATTTAAATTTCTTTTATAAAAAATGAATTCTAAATTTTGAACTTGATCCATATATTTGGATTGGATTTAAATCTTGATTCAAATATTTGGATCTGAATTTTAAAAAAATCCAAACTAATTTTACTAAAAAAATGGATTTGAGTTGAAAATATAATCTAATTATTTGGATCTAAAACGATGTGGATTGGATCATTAAAAATCCGATCTATGCCCACCCCTAATACATAGTAACAACAAAGAGGAAAATTCTATATATCATCAAAGTCTTAATACAACCTTGAAGTATTTTCCATCACAACTAAGATAAGATAAGTGGGAGAGACATCTATCATTTTAATGAAGTGTCCCTAACCTTATTTCAAGTTATATTTAGTACCTTTTCTTATTTAATTTTTTTATTTATATTTATTTTAAGTTGTGTACTGGTCCTATATATTTAATTTATATTTATTCTCATTTATTTATTTATATTTATTTCTGAATCACAAATGTTTAAATTAGTTTAAAAAAATGTACTGGTTCTATACAAATGTTTAAATTGGTTTAAAGAAAAATTAAAAAATAAAATAAATTTACATGACACGTTAGTCCATGACTAATACCTAATTGCGTCATTTTTTTTATAAAATAAGACCAAATTAAAAAAAAAGAGTTAAACTAAAATACATAAAAAGAAAAGACTAATTTGAAATTTTCTTATAAAAATAAAAACTAATGACATAATTTAACCTTTTAGTAAAAAAATACATATATGGTTCGGTTCCTCCTTTTGTGCCATTAGACAAATGATAAATGAAGTCATCAATCTAAATAAAATAACACCAAAAATGGAAAACAATTGAAAATAAAATCACAACTAACCTTAAACATAAATTTGGAAAAATACAAGTTCTTCATTAATAGCATGTTACGAAAATATAAGTATAAAATACATAAGAGAGCATGATAAAATATATTAAGATGATTTATTTAAAAACTTTTCATTAAAAAAAAACATATCCAATTTATAAATATAAATGTAACTGAAATTATCCAACCCAAAAGTAATCATTTAATTAAATCCATTAAAACATTAAATATAGAATAATTATTGATAATGATTAATAAATTATAATTATAATTATGATTATGATTATGATTAATGACGTGAAGCGATCCAATCACTCTCACCACCTACTGCCTGAAGAGGAAAAGCGCGTTTGAATATAAGCGAAGCCTTCATACTACAACCATTTTACTCAAGTCAACTTATTTTACAACAACACGTGTGCATTATGAAGGAAGAAACAAAAGAAAGTATTCAATAAGTAGAAATTATTATGATAATTAAGAAAACAATTGAATGACAGCTCAAAATCAAAATCGATAACAAGTATTGGAAGAATGGTTAATGATAGTCAGAGCCACCGCGAATGTTCTCTGTCCATGTCTTGTCGCCATTTGTACGTATCAGAGTTTCAACAAGCCTTGCCTCCTTTTCCATTTTTCTTCCACGCGTGCTTTTTTTTTTTCTCCTATATATCTTCTTCAACCTTTCTTCATCACTGTCTATTGTTGATTTTCAGCTAACCCATCATAGCCTTGTTTTTTCTCAAACTTTGTCCTACTTTCTTTATGGTTTTCTGATTTTTCGATCAGTATAACGTTGCTCTTTCAAACAAACAAAAAATCATTTTAATCTATTTTCTCTCTCAATCTTTATATTTAACTTGTTATCATCATTTTAATCCTTAAATATATGTTAATTTTATTATTATTATGATTATGATGATGATCTAATGACTTTTTTTTTTTAATTTTATACTGGTCCAATTGAGGAGAGGTTTTAAATAGATTCTAAAATTTAATAAATAAAAAACTTCCACCAGGGCATCCTTATTCAAAGGATGACAAAAACAAAGTAATACAGCGGATATTTGTAACGAATATCATTATCCGTGTATATGTTTAGATAATGGGTACATTTATTTTAATTGTTTTTTTTTTTACTAATAAAACGAGAATGAATATCATGCATCTTATAGAATGAACGAGAATGACTATATTTGGTCAAAATTGATATTTAAATTTGTATTTTAAAATCATTTTATTAAAGTAAATTTATTAGTAAGAAAAATATTGATCAGCGGAAGAATTATTTATAATTTTAATTTTATAAACTTATGATATTTTATTTAAACTTATAAAGTTAAAATCAGTTTTAAAGAGATTGATTTATTTAAATATGTATTTTGCAGTGTAACTTATTGAATTTTCATTTTAGAAAAAAATAATTTTTTTTATATAATATTTTATATTATAATTCTATTTGAATTATAATTTAAAATAATTGTTTCATTTTATTTTATAATTTAAATAACCTTAGTTAATTCTTTTAAAATAAAAAATATCAATGAGTATTTATAATAACTGTGAATATACGATATTTCGAGAGTATTTTTGGAAGTGAATATATTCGTAAACACCTGTGAATATACAACACAAGAAACGTAACAAATTTTTAGATGGATCATATAACAGATAATAGTAATATTTAAATAATTAAATTAATTAAAAATTGAAGTAAAAAATATAAATAGAGTGAATTATTGTAAAACTAGTGAAAAAAAAGGGGATTGAGGCGAGATCTTATTATTATAATAATACATTATAAAAATATGATGTGAATTGCTTAAAAACTATGGTGCATGGATACGATACGTATATCAGACACGAGACGTATTTAATACGTCAATATATTTATTTTGAAAATAGTAGGATACGATACGTGATATATGAATATTAAAAATGGGTACAATAATTCTTAAAAACATAATAAATATATGATTGTTATTGTATTAATCCAAATTAAAACTATATGTACTAAAATTATCAACATAAAAAATATAAATTATTCTCATCATAAAAGTATCAAGGTAGGTAAATTCTTAAATAATGACCAATTTTAGTAACAAAAAATATGTTAGAGACCAATTTATAGACTAATTATTTTGGTAGTCAAAACCTTGGTAGCTAATGTTAGTGACCAATTATTTTGGTAGTCAAAATCTTGGTAACTAATATTAGTGACCAATTTAGAAATCAATTCATAATAAAAATCATTTTAATTATCAATTTAGAGACTAATTATAATTTTTTAGAACTATTTTAGTTGCCAATAATTTTTAGTTTTTAAATTGATACTTAAATTGGTCACTATATAGTGGCTAATTATTTTTGTTACTAAAATTGATCATTATTCAAAGATTTTCTTGTACTGTACTACAACTTTACAAATTAGATATTTTTCACTGATAAGTATCGATAAGGTATCCTAAAGTATCGTATACAGATACGTGTCGGATATGGATATGTGATCCAATTTGAAGTTTTTGTGCATCATAGCTTAAAAGTCAGATAGTATAGTAAAATTTACTATAATTTCACATTGTAGCTTTGGAATATTTAGAATATTTAAGAGATTATATGCAAACAGAACAATTTCGAATATTTATTTTAAATTTTCTTAATTTCAAAACACCAATCGGATATCATATCACACATGTTTTTTATGAATGGAATGATAATTTACTTTGAAAGATCTTTTGAAGTTAGCTTAGTCCACCAAGATAATCCATTATTGTTGATATATTACTTTATTAGTTAATTTAGCTTTTATATAATAATATAAATGGTTTAATGTTTTATGTATTTATTTATATTTTTTTTCATAATAAATATAATTTGTTTATGTTTTGTGAAATATAATTTTTATAATGAGTTATTTGGTATCCTCGTGCTTTATCTATATTTTTTATTTTGTAATAAATTAATTAATGAACTTTAAAATATTATTATAGTTGAGATGTCAAAGTTCATAATTATGTCAAATTTGAATTTATTTAGAAATAATATGAATAGTTTATTTAAGGTTAATTCGCATGTAAATTAATCATTTGATAATATTTTGTAAATATTTTAAGTAGGTGTTTGAATTCATATTTTTTTAATTAGATTTTTCTATTTAATTGTTTTTTATGAAAAAATAATAATTATTTGTGTGAGAACCTAGAAAATAGTAGTTTAGAATGAGAAAGTGTTTAAAATAATGGAACTCAATTATTTTATTATTAAAATACTTAAATATAAATAGAAAATCTAAAAACGATTTTTTCATTAGTTATAAAGACTTTATCTATCTAGAAATTGTTTCTTAAGTTATCTCTACCTTCTCTCTAAAATTCCGACTTATGTATTCATTTATCTAATAATTAGAGACCACTAGGTAATCCCTCAACTTCTGTTCGATCAACTTCTCCAACATAGTAAGTTGATTTTCTGCTCTTAACTATTGTCTAATGGAAATCCTTTTGCATGTGAGAATTTTTCTCTTGCATGAGTCATCTGAGTTGTCCTTATGATTCTTTATTAATCAGTGATTCATATACCCTAATCATGTTATTGTTGTTTGTAGATTGAATTGTGATCTCTGCTAAGTTTAGAGGGGGTTGATACTCGAGCTTAGTCTTCTGCACTGTTTCACATGTAAGGGAATCTAGACTGTTTTTTTTTAAGATTTGAAAATGTATTGCTTGTTTTGGTTCGATTCTATGTAATCTTCACTGAATTGATGAGTGTATTGGCTTGAATTGAATGTTGGTTGGTGTTGCTTTAGCTTTCTGGAATTATATGTTGTGAGCAGGTGAGAATCTACTATTTTCGCCCAAGCGAGTGGATCTTGCTTAAGCAAAAAATAGCAAGAAAATCATTTTTGATTGAATTCTCACCTAGGCGAGAATGTCTCGCTTGAGCAACTTATGTCATTGGGCGAGTCTTTACTCGCTGGGCGATTTAAGTGATTAATTTTCCTCTGGAGCTCTAAGGAGTTAGTCGCTAGGCGAGCATGTACTTGTCGCTTAAGCGAGATATTATGGAATCTGAGTGAGAATATCAGTATCTATTGGATATTGTTTGACTTTGATGTTGATATTTTTATAATTATGTTTGATTGATTAGCATTTAAATATTTTAGCACTAATTCAAGGAGAATTAAATGTGAATTGTGGTAGTGTATGCATTGAAGTAGAGATTGTCTTGGCAGTTATCCCGACACTCTAATAACCATTCAAGTTCTTAATTAGAGAGGAATAAAATATGTGGTGAGAGGAGCAGAAGGTCTTAACCTATGGTTTTTTCCTTAACCAAAGGTGTTAACAAACTAACTTTGTATGTTGGTAGAGTTTCACTCTTAATCTGTTGTCCCTCTACAAAGCATGAGATGCCATTACAAGTGTAAAACTGCCTGGATCTAATCTCAATGCATGTATCCAAATTAGTTGAGTCATAAATATATATATATATATATATATATATATATATATATATATATATATATATATTTGTATGTGCATATCTACTTGTTTGTAGTTGATTTATGTCAATATTTTATGGATTGAGATACTTCTTTAAAAAGTCATTAGCTTACTTTTATATTGTCTTTTTTGTGTTCTTTGATTCTGTTTTCCTTTTGCAATGATCACCTGATCGGTGTGAACAATTGATGATTCTACAGTTGCATCAATACAAGGAGGAAGAGGGAATGTTGCTGAGTAGAGACATAAAGATCTAGATATTTGTGTATAGACTTGTGTTTTCTTTTTGGAAACTCTTGTTGCAGTTTAGTACATAAATTGTATAGTAGTTTATCTACTTTTGTGGGATAATTGTAATATAATGTTTATATGCTTAGGCTATACGCTGTGAATTATCATATATAGAATATTTTGTTTGATGATTTAGATGGTTAAATGAGATATTACAGTTTGACTCAGTTCTACGAGTTTGAAACAAAATTATGTCCTGGAATGAGTTATTGAGAAAACTATGAAAAAAAACTTGGATTAACTGGATTTATTAAAGTGATAATATTAAATTTATAATTTGGTTTAAAACCTAATAATTGTTGGAGAAATAAAATTTTTAACTTGAAGAATAAAAGAAAATACTCAATATAACATGTCGAGGTTATAATACATCAAAAACCAATTAAAAGCGGTTGAAAGACTTTAGGCTTGGGTCAATTTTTTTACTTAGAAAAAGTAAAAAAAAAAACTTTAAAAAGATAAGTTGAAGTTGTTTTTAATTTTGTTTTTCTTTTAGCTTAAAAGTTTTTCTAAACTAAAAGTTGACTGATAATTTTTTAAAAATTTCTATGTTTTATTAAAAATCCAATGAAAAAAATTGTATTTAATAAATAAAAATATTTTTTAAAACTAATTTATATAAAATTTTCTCAATGAAAAAGAAGTTGAAGTACAAATACCTGTTTTTCTAATGTAAAAATTTAATTTTAATGATTATTCTTTAAGAAATATATATAATATCAATTATAAAGAAATTTAAATTTTAATTAAAACTGATACAATACTGAAGTTTATATATACATCAATAACTTTTTAAAATAACTAAAAACATTCGTTGAAACTAAATAATATTAAATTACATTAAAATAGTCTAATCAATCATTTGACTCAGATATAAATTATCAGTAACCATTAACCAGCAAATTTTACGTAACATATTGTATCGTCTTCTTGTCTGATTAAGTATGTCAAAAATATTAAATAAATTAATAAAATGTCAAATATATATATATATATATATATATATATATATATATATATATATATATATATAAAGGTGTTTAAGCAATAAAGAAAAACATTAAATACATGTAACTAAATAGGCAAACAGAAAGAAATTGAGGAAGTTAAACAAAAAATCTTTGTTTTAGATATAGGTTACTATTTTGGTGAATTGCTGTTTTAGAGTGGCAAATAAATATTTATCTTGTTTGTAGATATTCTTTTTGAATTATTTTTATGCAAAAAATGTAAACTTCTTATTATTTAAATATTTTTATACAAAAAGTATTTGACCTAATTTTTTCTTAGGGTGAAAAACTAAAAAAAGAAATGGTCAAACACAAGTTTGATTTATTAGTTAGAAACTGTTAAATAAATAATTTAACCTTTATTTGAGATATTCACGTGCGGTTAATGTCCAATGATGAAATAAGGTTTATTGAATATAAAGCAAACGCGTTGAGATTTCTTGATTGTTGGGTCAATGAGAGTTACCTTTTTAATTCTTTCCAAAGTCAGCATACAACAGAGTAACCAATTTGAGACTCTTTGTTTTCAGGTACACTCTTCTATTTCAATGACATATAATTGAATTAATTAAATTTGATTTTTCTTTAAAATTTAGGTATTTTAATTAAGTTATTATTAAATATTTATATTTAGTTTTTAATTAAATTACTGTCATTTAATTTTTCTTTCTGATATGACATGACTTTTAATTTGTATTTGTTTCTTGTTTTCATATGAAAAACAAAAAAAAATACTATATTTTAGTTTTAAATATATAATAAATTTGGATAGTTTTATTCATTAATAAAAATATATAAAATATTTTGGATATTCAATAAAATATTTTTAATAGAAATTTAATTAAAACTATTTAATTTTATTAATAACTTAAAATTTAATCATGTTATTTTTTTTTAGGCGAAAAAAATCAAATAACAAATTTTTAATACAAAAGTAGACAATATTTGAATATTTATTAACAAAAATGAATATAAAAAAATATTTAAATATATAAGAAATTTAAAATTTAATTCTATCATTTTTATTTTTTATGTTCAGATACATAATAATGATAAGATAAGATAAGACTATATCATCTTAGCAGATAAGCAAAATTCATTATTAAAAATTTAATTAAAAAATATAATTTTTTAAGCATTCATCAGAATAATTTATTTTAATAAAAAATTTAAAATTTAACTAAAACTATATATTTTTCATATAATATTTTTTATGAAAGATATAAGAATAAGAGAAGAGATTTCCATCTAAAACCAAGGTTGACAATATATGGATCATGACATGATGCTGGAAATACTAATAATATAAATCATTCTATGTGCCATTCTTTTTAATTTACTTACAAAGCCAACCCTACAGATTCAAAAACTGTAGCGATATTGTGAAATAATCAATAATTATATATCTAACTGTTATGTGCATATACAAATATTATATATCTAACTATCATTGTTTCTATAATTAATTATTTCTGTAAACAATGTGAAAAAAAAAAAAGTTAAATGATACGTTGACCAATCTCATTTTCCTGTCATATTCTTTATTTTGTCGTTACATGTTAAAATGCAAGGGAAATATTCTCCTTACTTTTTTTTATAACTGCATATAACTGAATTTATGTAATTACTAACCGCTGCTGATAAAAAAACTAATTGATGTGATTTTTTTTTTATTTTTTAGAGTTTGACATAAAATATAGGAAGATTTGTAATTATGAGTAAAAGATATTTTATATAGAGATCATCTATAGACCACAAAATATTTGTAATATAGAATATCTTATTATTATTATTATTATTATTATTATTATTATTATAGACAATTTCTTAAAATCAAATTGTCACTACCCTTGCAGAAATTGGTGGGAATCATAATTGCTAAGTACCAACTACCACACTGCAATAATTTCTCTATTTTAATTTCACACGTGAATATGTTTAAGAATCCTACCCCACCTAAAATTTAACATTTAATAAAATTAAAAACAATTATTTGTTAATTAAAAAAAATCATCGTATTATTATTTTTATTTAATTATTTGAATTGGTAAGATGCCTCTGTTAAGTACATTCTGTCTATTCATAAAACAAAATAGTACTCAATTTCATTTCAACAAACGTATCATTAGTTAAAAATTACTTTTTATCTATAAATAAATACGCATAACTTTACCTTTTGTTTTAAAACCCTTTAATTGTTATAATTTTTTTTATTTGTTATTGCAATTTATCCTTAAATTCAATTCATTCTCTTCATAGGTCTCATATCCTTATATTAATAAATAGCATGCACAGTATGTAGCTACAAAATAATGTATATGGTTAAGTGTGCCTATAATGATAACTGATACGTACACTTCAAAACAATAAAACAAGAATATGAAAACGTAAAAAAGAAAGGGTAGCCCCAGTTGACACGACAACGAAAAGTCATAATTTTGACCTTGGTTTGGAACAAAGAATTATCATGGACATACAATGAACATGTTTTCCAGAAAAAAAGAACAAATAGAAGATAAAAGTATGATAGTATCAATTAAAATAAATTAATATATAAAAAATTAAACAAAATTTATAAATTAATTTTTACATGAGTTAATTTTATCCTTAACTTTTTTTTTTTGAAAAGTAACTCGTGTGGAGATTTTGTGTATTTAATGTGTATATTTTGTCTGCATTTAGTTAACAGCGACCACTCCCAACGTGTTGGCTTTGAAAGGAGTAATCCTTGTCTGATTAAAGCTCACGCATGCACGGTGTAAGGGATGATGCTGTAATATAACAAACATAATATATTGTTTTTATTGTCAAAACTATTTTCCTCAACGTGTTATTATATGCGACATATCTTATCAAGGTGTAAATATATAACATAACAAGTCAAATGAATCTAAGTATAATTAATAAAATCAAGAAAATATAACTATATATATATATATTAGTGTTATAAGTATTAGCTTCTTAAATTTATATTAGAGACGAAGTTTGACTTAAAGAATATATAAAAAAGTATTCTTTCGAAATAAATAATAAAAATTACATTAAAAATAAGAAGATGAGGATTAATCTATTTATATTCTAATGTATAAATATAGACTCGAAGGTAGTTTAGAGATATTAAGAAACTAACTCAAGAAAAAAAAAGTGAAGTTCTTCATATTATCTCAAAAAACAAGTCATTTAAGTTTGTTTGATCTCCATGATTATATTATGCAACATTTGCTTCATCTCCTAGTCTTAGACCTACTTAGATGTGGTATTTTATGAAATGGTTGACTTGTTGATTATCTATTTATTAAGAAATAACAATATTTTGTTTTCCATATTATTAATATTTTACTATTCCATTATATATATACCGTCCAAGGAATGGCCGATCTCAACATGCTCATTTGGATTCCAACTCGATAAATATTTATCATAAAACAACGAGTTTCAGTCACAGGCACAGGTGATGATCATTTGGGCCGAGGTGGCCGAGGTGATGAGGATTTGGGCCGAGGTGGCTGAGGTGACGAGCATTTGAGCCGAGATGATGAGCATTTAGGCCGAGGTGGCCGAGGTGACGAGCATTTAGATCTAGGTGACCGAGGTGATGAGCAAATATCCCTGGATTTTAGGAATAACCATCCCATGCGAGATTTCAGGAGAGAATAATGAAGAAGTGGGTAGATTGGTTAACTAAAGATCTGACAGTAAGATAACAATTTTAAGACTGAAAGACTATATATATATATATATATATATTAATTTCTTAATCCTTATTGTCGGGATAGGAATAAATAAAATAATTTTTAATAGGTCCGGTCCATGCATAATTATGTGTTTTCTTTCACGTTCCATTACAACTATAGTCAATTATTATTATTTATCTCATGGTTTCACTGTTAATTTTGACTTGTTAAAAATGCAAAGCGAATGGAAGTTTCCCTCATACAATGATTTGGAGGTGGGACTTGGGGGAGTGTTATTCAGTAGTTTCTATTCACCACCACTTTTTTGAGTTCAAAAGTTTGAACTTGAACATCCCAATCTAAATATAGTATTATTAAATTCAGCGTGCTGCTAATCTAGCTGCAAATGAGTAGTTTTCAAAGGCTAAAGAAGTGAGAAGTGAGATTATGGTACGGTACCCACTATTATTTTTTTGACATTACAGAAGACACAAACACTGTGGTTCTAAACTCACGTGGAACAAAAACAAACGTGGTGGTCCACTTTTGTTTCCTCCAGGGACTGTCATCGACGCGTAGTGCAAAACATCACTGCCCTCGTCACAACTGTCCACGTGTACAACAGCATGCACTTTCTAAGCCCCACACGCGCCTTTGAAGTCTTACATCACAGTGAGTCAAACATCTTCACTCGCTTCGGCACATATATAAAGAGCCGCAAACAAACTCCACCCTCAGAAAACGCAAACGACACAGATTCTCGGCACAAGCCAACGACAAAGCTTCCAATTCTAAAATCAAAAAAAAAAAAAGGAAAAAAAAAAAACATCGTCAGGGTGAAACATTTTTGGTTGGCTATTTAAAGAGTGAGTGTAAAGAAATGGTGAAGCCTGGTGGCGTGGAAAAAGCTACGGAGGAGCGAACCAATACGTCGTACAGGGGAGTACGGAAGAGGAAGTGGGGAAAATACGTGTCGGAAATTAGGCTTCCCAACAGCCGTCAAAGGATTTGGTTGGGTTCCTACGACAGCGCCGAGAAGGCGGCGCGCGCTTTCGACGCGGCCATGTTCTGCTTACGTGGCAGCGGCGCCAAATTTAACTTCCCGAATGACCCGCCCAACATCGCCGGGGGGAGGACCATGACCCGCCCTCAGATTCAGATAGCCGCGGCTCGTTTCGCCAATTCGGAGCCCCAGAAAGAGTGTTCGGGTCAGCAACACGTGGAGTCTTTAGCTTCGGACGAGGAAACGGCGTCGTTCAGGTTGGAGTCGTCGTCGTCTCCTCCTCTCTCCGACGTGTCGGTTCAGAACGACCCCATATTCCAAAACGGGTCATTTCCCGATCCGTTTTCGGATCTCGGGTCGAGCAGTTTCGCCCCCGAGTTCTCCGATTTTCCGTGTTATGACGATTTCAGCCGCGATTTCTTCATGCCGGGGCTTCCGAGTTTCGATGACGGAGAAGAGAACGTGGACGGGATGATAGTTCAGGGCCCGTTGTGGAACTTCTAAGAGGGTCAGGGTTTGGATAATTTTATTATATCCAATTCCGGGACCAGAATCGGGTTTGGGTTGGTCAATTTTTGTTAGGCCAAGCCCTATGTGTTGGTAGTTACTCATGAAAATGATTTCTTTAATTATTTACCAAGTAGTCAAGGGTTCGAATTTTAGAGATGGGAACATAATTCAGTTAGTTGTCACGAATTAATTGTAAAGTTGTCTGCTCATAATGTAACTTCTGGGACATTTATTGAATTTTTAAGGATAATATCCTGCGTGTATGGTCAGGTGGTAGCGGACCCATTATATTAATTAATAGTAAATAGGAAGGTTTTTATTTATCGTAATATGAAAACAATAAGTGAAAACAATTAAATGAAGCATTTATTCATAGTGTTTTGAGTAACTTTTTGTTAACAACTAAATTGTGAAGGTTTCGTTATTAAAAAATGGAGTGTTCTGTCATAAGCAGTTTGTGATAAGATTGCAAGACAATAAGTAGAGCTAAGAATAAGAGGGAACATGAGAATGATAAAGAAAACTCAAAAATTGTGTACTTTGAAAATTATTAAATAAATAAATCAATATATATGCATGTGACGCGCTATAAAAGAAAAGGGATAAAACGTTTTGGGTTGATGCAAACTCCGCGGGGGCTTTTAAAAAGCAAGTTGTTCTTGGAAAAGTGACAATTACGTGTAAGGAAAAGGCTTTCTATAAAAGAAAATATTACTTTCTAATAACTTAAAAACAAAAATTCTTGAAGTGGAAAAACTGTGACTCTCATCACCACTTATATTTCACTTTTTTAGGAAAACCAACATAGCATTGAAGTTTTCAGTTGATTCTGATAAGAAGGGAGTAACGTACATATCCACCCAAGTGTGTATATATGAATAAAACATGATAAACATGGCATTGGAGAATATCGTGGCGTCACTCGTTTGTTGAAATAGAAAGAAAAAAGAAAATGAGAAATTGAACGAGATAGAGGTACTTTTCTTTTTCTCATTTCATGGGTTTATGTTAAAAGACTTGTTTTTTGTTTTTTTCTCTCTCGAAGATTCACTATCTATGTTGGTCAATTTACTATTTCTTCCTTCAAAATAGGTGGACGAAGTATATCCTCCGAAGATCTGGGATCCCTTTTGTTTTATTTAGCATAATTATTGGTTTATAAATATTCAGATAAACTTACAAATATGAAAAATAAAATCAACAATATTATTCTAACATTTTTTTTTCAGAAATAAAAATTTGTTGCAAATAAAATGATGTTCGGTAATTAAAGAAATATTTTTTTTTATTTAATACCAATCAATAAAGAAGAATAGCATAATATACACTGACAAATAGTAATCAATTATAGTAATAAATAATTATTAGTAATTATACCGACAAATTTATTTACTGATCTACAAAACTAAAAATTATTAGTTACTAAAATAATTACTGTTATGAATAAAACATTATAATTGGTAACTAAATTAGTCTTTCAAATTAGGTACCAAGGTCTTGGCTACTAAAGGAAAATTGGTTACTCAAAATTAGCTACCAAAGGTTGTGGCTACCAAATAATTTAGTTTCTAAATTAGTAACTAATTAATTAGTGACCAATTATAATTTTTTATTCATAATAACGGTGATTATTTTAGTAATTAATAATTTTTAATTTCTTAAATTGGTATAAAAATTATTGATCATTATAGTGACTAACTATTTTTGCCTTCTAAAATTGGTTTCTAATGGAGGATTTTTCTTTTTGTAATAATATGTAATATATATATATGTAAAAAGTTAATATAAAATATAATGATAACAATTAAAAAAATAATGAATAATTTGTTGAATGCTTAGTTTTATTTTTTTTTTATCACAATTCTATAATGTATTAGTTGCTTAATACTTTTAAATTATATTTGATTGTGTGAAATTTAACAACTTCTAGTCACTCTAGTGTATTCCTTGAGCATCATGGCTTAAATGGATATTTAAAAGGTCTTAAGCTAAGGTAAAAGAAATCGCATTATCTCTATCGAAAACATCAAATATCAATTAAATCCTTTTGTCCTCGCTTAACAAGCAAATAAAATATATCATACTATTTATTAGGGTTTTGAATCTAAGTGTGTAATTAATAATGGAATCTACCAGCAACTTTGTTCCATTCTCATTTTAATTTTTAACATTCTGAGCACGTCATTTGATCCTTTTTCAGATTAAAAAAAAATGGAAGAGTTACATAATCTCCAAAGATTATCATAGTATTAAAATAGTTGTCTTCTCCACTTCCATGGTGACACCCATAATTTCGTAGTTGAAGCACTATAACTTTCTTATTTTGACATGTAGTTATGGAAACATGTGTTTAAGGATATAACCATTTTCAGTCATGGGTCCTCCCAGAATGATATGTTTTTCTTTTGCCAACTCTCTTTAAAACCAATTTGGGGATGCACCTTGTCCCCCATCGTAATATACCTTTCTGCCAACTTCAACAACTTTATCTTTTAGTCATGTGTTCTTCAAAGAACTTTGTACCACATTGCAAATTTTAAATTAAGAAGTTAGGTGGAAGTTCAAAAAATCCTAACAAATAATACTACAAAACAATTTCACATTTTACTTTCAAGAAGGATTCGAAAAATCATATTTATTATTATTTTCTTCAAACTCCCAAGAAAAATATGAAAAAAAAAATATATGCTTGAAATGGTATAATCTCGATGTTACCTCATAATGAAAGGAATGATCTTATTTCTTAGCGTGTGAAAACACATTATTAGGTGCTCAATTTATTTTTCATTGAGCTCAAACCTAAAAATGTATTCGATATATATATATATATATATATATATATATATATATATATATATATATATATATATATATATGATAAGGGATGAAGCAAACTACTCACAAAAGAGTTTGTAGAAAAATGATCCTAATCACTTTCTCTAAGTGTTTCCACTTAAAAAATGTTTAGAATTGTCACTAAATTTCATACAAAAAATCCTAAAATGGTAATGGTTCACTTAATCACTCAAAATAAATAGAAAATAACGTGTTAGAAAGAATTGTCTCAAAATTCCAAATCAAAAGTAATTTTCCATAAGTTAAACAATCACAATTCTTTGAAACACTTTATCTCTTAATTGAAAAGTAAGAAAAACCTAAAAAGAATGGTTTGTACCAAGAATGAAATTTAAATTTCGAGGTATCAATATATTGATCAAGGCAACGTATTGGTTGTTAGAGATTAAAGTGTGAGTTTAAGTCTCATATTGAGTAAAAATGAGAAAGTTGAACATCATATAAGGATGGCCATTCATAAACCCATTGTCTTAAGATTTTGATTTAAGAGTAGTGTCAATCCCTTATGTGTGGGTTTGGCTCATGTCTCATTGGTATTGTATCTCTTCGATGATCCTCTCACAAAAAACACAATAGTTGATGTTGAGTTTTTTTCCAACAAGTGGTAGTAAGAGCTATGGTTCAATAGGATATTTTTCTTAGTATGCTTTATTATGGTTGTAGCTTAGTATGATCTTTTACATCAGAAAAGATTAATTCCTTATTGTTGAAGAATCATCCTTGATGAAAGGATCATTGTTAGCGTCGTGTTGGCGCAATGAATTTGCAGTCGGGTTCTTGGATGTGCGAAGACAGTGAGACATGTTGGATATGTAGTGGAGTTCGCATGTGGGAGGTAGTAGTTGATGCTCACGTGGCCCTGTGAGCGATGTACAATGAGAGATATGATATGTGTGAGTCGCAGTTTGCGACATATTCGTGTAAAAAGTGCTTTACGATTTACAAATATGCTATAGTTGTTTGTGTAGTGTAACTCATGGATTTAGGTTGTTGTGTGCAACTGGAGTGTTTGATAACGTTGGATCTACTTGGTGAGGGTGGGGCTCAAGATCATCGTTTTTCATGGCTCGCGCGATGCTTCGTCGGTGGTGGGTGTTGTGTTGTGGTGTTGTGGCAGTGCAATGGAGGTGTGGTTTCTAACAAAGGATGCTAGTTTTCTTCTTGTGGTGACTGCATGGAGGGTCGGTGGTGGTTGTGTAGTGAAGAATGTTGGCTATGTTGCAGATCTACTTGAGGAAGAAAGAGATTACCTAGCAGCTTTTGGTTGTTCAAATTTGATAGTGGATTATTATGACATGTGACACCTATTGGTTGGCCAGATTTAAAAGTGGATGATTGTGACACGCTGTAGCTCCTGGTTGGACAGAATGAGAGTGCTAGGATCAGTCTTTTCTAACGGTAATTTTATACACATGGACATCGACCAAGGTGTTTGGTGCGGAATTGGGAGGAACAATCATTTAAGACAAATCTATAACTTTTTCTGTTATAAATACCATTCATATACCTTTGAGTGCTCCAAATACTTTGTATATAGATATATAATGAGTTTGGTAATAGGAAAAAAAAAACTTAGAGACTGCCAAACGAATATTTCTTTAGAAGATTATCTTTCCTTCAAGATCATTTTACCTTCTCTTTATATCTCATGGTCAACACTCACGTTCTTGATATGATAGTATGTTTGAATAAAATAATTTAAAATAGTAATTAATTTATATTTAAATAAAATAGTTGTTTTGATAAAAAAATTTAAAAAATTTAGAAAATTAAAATTTTCTTTTAGAAATATTCATAGAATTAAGTAGTTGAAGTGGTGATTTATTTTTACATAAGTCAAAGGACAAGTTTGCTCTCCTGAATGACTTGTATATGAATAAAAAACGGCCTTTCTTATAATAGAGTTCACAATAACTTAAGAATGCAGCACTTTCTGTAAAATCTTCATTTTTTTTCTTAGAAAAACTATGGTTATTTTTGTTATTGTAACCCATAAAACATAAAGTACTTCAATATTTATAAAAAAAATTGAAATTGAATTATTTGTAATTAAATAAGTAAACCAAGTCTTTGGTGTTTAAAGTAAATCGATCATTACAAGATTGAAGTTTTAGTCTCTAATCCTATCATATAGAAACACAAATTTTGGTATCTAAATTGAGTGTCAACTAATACCTAGTTTCTAGATTAAAAGGCTCATCTTTTAGATTACTTAATATAATTAATTAATTTGTTATATGTGGTTAACATTACGTAGGATATTATTCTAATTCAGTGATCTATGGATAAAGTATGCATACAATACAATATATGATACAATATACCTATACCTAAGATTATTTTTGATAATTTGGTAACCATTTTAACTATACACATTCTATTACCATTATCCTTATTAAGATAAATTATTTTATTTATATTATATTTTATATTTTAAATTTATTTTTCATAATTACTTTTCAAGAATATATTTTTTCATAAATTTAATAATAATTAAAATAATTAATTTTTTATTCTTTTATAATCATAAAATAAAAGTGGATACACTTTACATGTATTTCAACTGGCGTATAATAATGTTGTGATTCGTCTCATATTAAAATAAATATAGATATCACACTATAATTCTTTTTATTTGAAAATTATATAATGTTATAATAGTTTGTTTCAAATCCTATCACAACTATATTTTATTTTATTTTAAAATTGACATTTATTTTGAAATTATATGCATTAAATTTTAAATCGTTAGGCATATATTTTGAATTTTTGTACATTGTTAAAGAATTTAGATTTTTAATAATGTTTTGTTGGTGTGCCTATAAATAAATGTTTAATTTTATGGGTTTAATTTTTTTTAAACTGTTACAATATTTTATTTGTTGCTATTAATAGTTTAAAATTTAATTATTTATTTATTTTCTTACCAATTTTGCTACTTCGAATCAAAATTTAATTTATCTGTTATTTAAACTTATTTTCATTTATTGTTATTATAATTTGAAAATTTGATTTAGAAATCATTCAAAATGTATATCATTCTTAATTCTTAATTGTTTAACACATTGAAGCACTTCATATATAAACGAATGAATAATAATTTGTTAAACATATTATTTATTCTCAAAAAAAAAAAGTTATAAATTTCTGTACTTAACCTTTTATTTAAGTTTTAAAATAATTCTTTCAACGATAACAGAAACTTGTCAACATCCAAACTCTCTAATTTGAAATCATTATTTATTCATTAACTAACTTTAAAACAAAGTAAAGATAAGAACTAAAAGTGTAGGATATGGACCTTCCTATTTTTTCATGTCAAAACCCATATAACGATATTTAACATAGATATTATAGTTAAGATTATGTAACCACTAATAAGATAAAGATAAAGAGTTAAGTAAACATTTAAATTTCACCATAAGAATTGTTTTATATAAAGAGAGGCACTCTCTCTAAAATTCACAACCAAATTGAAATTGAAATTGAAATTGAAATTCTACTCATCTGGCCATGGCTCCTCTGAAAGTTTTTGTGTTCACTTGTTTTCTAAGTTTGTTGTTTTACATCATTAATGGTGTTGAAGTGAGTCATGATGGAAGAGCCATAAAAATCGATGGGAAAAGGAGGGTGTTGATATCTGGATCAATTCACTACCCTAGAAGCACACCAGGGGTTGTTCAACACTTCAAAATTATTTTCTATTTTTCTATAAAGTTAGAATTATTAATTCATATGATAATTATTTACTAACATTTTTTTTTATTTTTTTGATGCATTTTAGATGTGGCCTGATTTGATAAAGAAAGCAAAAGAAGGAGGGTTAGATGCTATTGAAACATACGTGTTTTGGAATGCACATGAAGCTGTTCGTCGTGAATATGATTTCAATGGCAGAAACGATCTAATTAGGTTTTTGAAAACAATTCATGACGAAGGTCTTTATGCTGTTCTTCGTATTGGTCCTTATGTCTGTGCCGAATGGGATTATGGGTAATTAATTTGCTTTAAATTTGTTATTATTACGTATATAATATCACTAATTCACCCTTAGTTACATAATAACATTTTTAATTAATTATACAATTTCATTCGATCAGAGGGATTCCTGTGTGGGTTTATAATCTGCCTGGTGTAGAGATTCGGACGTCAAATCAAGTATACATGGTACTGTTTATTTTTTTAAAATATAATATTTTTGGTAGTTTTTCTTACAATTTATCATGTATATATATCTTAATTTTTTTAATTAATTTTGAATTGATAGAATGAAATGAAAAATTTCACTATTTTCTCATCGTGGACATGGTCAGAAAAGAGAAACTATTCGCCTCTCAAGGAGGTCCTATAATTATTTCTCAGGTAGCTTATTCATTTATTTATGTTTTTTAATATACATTGTACTCTCTATTTTTGTCATATTATTTTATATTATACATTTACTAATTAATTTTGAATGATATATATATATATATATAAAAGATTGAGAATGAATATGGGAATGTGATGTCGAGTTATGGGGATGCTGGAAAAGCTTATATAGATTGGTGTGCAAATATGGCTCAGTCCTTCAACATTGATGTTCCATGGATCATGTGCCAACAATCTGATGCCCCTCAACCAATGGTATTTTTTTAATATATATATCTTTTTTTACTTATACGGTTCTTATTTTTATTTTATTTTTAAAGGTTGAAGCTAATATTTTTATTTATTTTTCTTATAATTGAATGTTAGATCAATACTTGCAATGGTTGGTATTGTCACGACTTCAAGCCCAATAACCCTAACAGTCCTAAGATGTGGACTGAAAATTGGGTTGGCTGGTAGGTTTAAACATATTTTTCTGCTAAAAAATATTATTAGTAAATTGTTGTTAAATTGATTTTTCAATTTTCAGGTTCAAGAATTGGGGTGGTAAAGATCCACATAGAACTGCCGAAGATGTTGCCTATTCTGTGACTAGGTTTTTTCAAACAGGTGGCACATTCCAAAATTACTATATGGTAAGTATATCAAACCCTAAATTATAAATTTTCATCTCTTCAATTGATAAGAGTTTTTGGTATTCAATTTATATTTGATTTATACCTTAAAAATACTTTTTCTATTAAAAAAATAAATAAAAAGTTTTACTTGAATCTTTTGTAATGTGAATTTTTCTCGATTTCTAATTGATATAAAAAAATCTTACACACGGTAAATCAATTGTACTATAGGAACATTTATTTCATTGTATTTTTGTTATCCAAGTACATTTGTTTATTTATCAATATTGAGTGAATTATTGTGGAATGTATTTTCTTGATTTGAAAAATAGTTAAATATAATTTTGTTAGTAATTTAAAGGACAAAGTAATAAGATATTTAGAATAAGCTATATATGTATATAACTTTTTTTTTTCTCCAGTATCATGGTGGGACTAACTTTGGTAGAACAGCCGGAGGTCCATACATTACTACTACATATGATTACGATGCTCCTCTTGATGAATTCGGTAATTACATTTATTTTTATATTCTGTTATCATTTTTATCTTTTTTGTCTCACCAAACATCAAAGTTTCATGAAAATAAACTTTTTTTATATATATATAATTTGTAGGAAACATAGCCCAACCAAAATGGGGTCACCTCAAAGAACTTCACAAGGTTCTGAAATCAATGGAGAATAGTCTAACCAATTATTTAAACGTATCTGAAGTTGACTTGGGTGACTCTGTTAAGGTAAATTAATACAAAAGCACTTCAGAAATAAATACTGCTATATGATATTCTTGTTAAGCTCTTATTATGGTAAAAAATTTCAACTTGTAGGCTACTGTATATGTCGCAAATGATTCATCAAGTTGCTTCTTGACCAACACCAACACAACCACCGATGCCATAGTAACATTTAGAGGAAACAAATATAATGTTCCTGCTTGGTCGGTTAGTCTTCTTCCTGATTGTCAAACTGAAGAGTATAACACAGCCAAGGTATATATATCATAACCTATTTTATTTTCATAATATTAACCAATAATTATTTATCATAAATATTTATGTATTTTGTCATGAGTAGGTGAATGTTCAAACATCCATCATGATAAAAAGTAAAAACAAAGCAGAAGATGAACCAACGACTTTGAATTGGGTGTGGAGAGCTGAGAATGTTGATGATTCTCTCCATGGCAAAGGAAATTTCTCTACAAACGGGCTTATTGATCAAAAAATAGTTGCTTCTGATACCAGTGATTATCTTTGGTACATGACAAGGTAATTAATCACTAATCATGCCATATACTCTTAATGTAATTTCATCTCTCCTTTTTTTTTCTATTCAAAAATTCCTAACAATTTTTACTTCCAATGTTAGACTTGATCTCGATCAAAGTGATCCAGTTTTGTCGGGTAATATGTCTCTTAGGATTAATGGCAGTGGCCATGTAATTCATGCATTCGTTAATGGAGAACATATCGGTAATGTTAATTATAATCAATATTGATTTTTGTTAACCATAGTTTTGTCACGATTTAATTTAATTGAATAACGTGGTTTATATTTGGGTGATGGTTTTAGGCTCCCATTGGGCTACATATGGTATCCACAGTGATGAATTTGAGCCTAAGATTAAGTTGAAGCAAGGAAAGAACATTATCAGCCTCCTCAGTGTCACTGTTGGACTACAGGTATTGTTGTTAATAATAATATATATTCCATATGATTCAGTCATGCATAAAATTTTAATTTTAAATTATTTAATGTATGACAATGTGTGCAACAGAACTATGGACCAAACTATGATAAATGGAGCACCGGTCTTGTCGGGCCCATTAGTGTAATCGGCAAAAAAGATGATGAAACTGTGGTCAAAGATCTATCCTCAAACAAATGGTTTTACAAGGTTGGGTTGCATGGTTGGGACAACAAATTTTTCAGTGAGGACTCTCCTTATGCTTCTGATTCCAAATGGGAATCTGAGTACTTAACCACAAACAGAATGTTGACATGGTACAAGGTAAGTTGTTTTTTCTGTTGTATAAAATAAAATAAAATTGGCACCCTCTTTGATTAAACTAATAAAGTAATGATATTTAATGTTTTGTTTTTTACAATTGTTAAGACTACTTTTAAAGCTCCTCTTGGGTCAGATCCTGTGGTTGTGGATTTGCAAGGAATGGGGAAAGGGTTTGCTTGGGTGAATGGCCATAATATTGGTCGCACATGGCCTAGTTATGATGCAAGTGAGGATGGTTGCAGTGATGATCCTTGCGACTACCGTGGTGAATATACCGACAAAAAATGTGTTACCAATTGTGGCAAGCCCACACAAAGATGGTTAGTTATATATATACACACAATGAGATAACTACGTGTACAAAAGTATGGACAAGACAACCTTCAATTATGTCTTGTCCATACTTGTATACATGTAAATTCTGACAATATATATATTTATTTGTTATTTGTTATAAATTTGATTCATTGTTTGAATTAATGTAGGTACCATGTCCCTCGATCCTTTATCCAAGATGATGTAAACACATTGGTTTTGTTTGAGGAAATTGGTGGCAATCCATCTCTGGTGAATTTTCAAACAGTTGTTGTTGGGTCTGTTTGTGGAAAGACTGATGAGAAGAAGAGTTTGGAATTGTCTTGTTATGGACGTTCCATTTCAGATATAAAGTTTACAAGTTTTGGCAATCCAGAAGGTGAATGTGGAGCATTTAAACATGGAAGTTGTGAAAGCAAAAATGATGTTTTGTCCATTGTACAAAATGTAAGTTTTTCATTCATTTTCATTTGTTTCTTTCTGATTATGGTGTGCATGAAATGATTGATTAACTTGTTCTGGAATTTTATAGGCATGTGTGGGCAAGGAATCGTGCATCATTGATGTTTCAGAAAAAACTTTTGGACCAACAAGTTGTGGAGATATGGTGAAGAGGCTCGCGGTTGAGGCAGTTTGTTAGTATTTTTGTTTTGAACATTAATGGTTAAATAGACTAGGGTGACTTAGTTTAGGTGCAATTTAGTTTATTTTCTTGTTTAAGTTTTTATTTTAAATTTGATTAATATTAATAATATCCACCTTTGCTAAAATTTACTCTTTTTTTTAGTATGGTAATTGTTGATTCCAAATTATTGTTACGCATCATGAAAAATAATGATGGTTAAAGACATTTTCTAAAAAAGTATTGCATAAGAAAAACTTTATGGATTTAATTTTTATTTTTTTATGAATGATGTTAAGTTAAATTTTTTAAGTTTTAAATAATCCAAAAGCTTGTTATCTTTTGAAAAAAAATAATCAGCACTTAATATCAATAAAATAATTGAATTACTTCCTTTTAATTCCTATATAATATTAGTAGTTAATTTTAATTAATAATATCCTAAATCCAAATTTTGTTTTAAAAATATTCAGAGAATTAATTAGTTGAAATGGTGGTTTATTTTGTCAAAGGACAAATTTTGCCTCCAATCTCTTTATAGGTCGACGAATACATATCCATATATAAAGGATTCTTTAAGTAATTATTTTTTTTATTTATATTATTATGTGAAGAAATTTTTTTGTAAGCATTTTTTTAAGTTAATCTTTTAAGTAACTGTTTTTAAATTAAAATAATTATTTTACCAATTTTTCCTTTTAAATAACTATGTTTTAAATTTAATCATTTTTTTTTGTTTAACCATTTTTTTATATTTAACTATTTTTGAAAGTTATACTTATAAAATAAATAAAAACTATACACATACACATAGTATATGTATTTCCACTATTTTAGATAAAAAAATGGTATTTGGTATAATAGAGTTCACAATAACTTAATAATCCACTACCTATTTTTGTAAACGAGTTTAAAACTTCAATTGTTTTAAGAAAAAATCTGGTTATTTTTGTTATTGTATCCCATAAAGTGCTTTACATTGCATTTTGGTGAGAGATTTTAATATATTTTTTTTTTAAAAATGGAAATATATAATAGGGTTAAGTATGTTTTTAGTCTCTAAACTTTGATTTAAAATTGAAATTCATCCCTATCTGAAACTTCAATATATTTTGGTCCCTAAACTTCAAAAATTAATGAATATAATTATTTTAACTCAATTACGTTAATTTTTTCTGAGGTTAAACATATTTTTCAATAGATATTGAACCAAGAATGTGTCAAACAGTATAAAAAACTCCATTACTAATATAAAAAGCGTTTGAAACGTCAACAAAAGTTAACATAATTGGATTAAAAGGACTATATTTATTCATTTCTAAAGTTTAGGGACCAAAATATATCAAAGTTTCAGACAGGGACGAATTCCAATTTTTTGTCAAAGTTCGGAGACTAAAAACATACTTAACCCTATATAATATTTAAATTATTTTTATTCTTTAAATAGTTTATTTAGATTTTTGGATAAACTAATTATTTTTTTAAAATAAAATTTAATTTCAGAAACATGTATTTCAAAATTAAAATTTATGAAAAATAATAATTAAATTTAATTATCCAAATATGTTTGTGTATGCATAGTTTGTATTAAGAAGTGAATAGTTGTAGACTTTTAATTTCCTTTTCTTTAATAAATTTGCAATTCTATTGTTTTAATTATTTGAAATACATTCTATTAATCTTCTTACTTATAGTATTATTGATTAAAACTAAAATTCCATTATTTCTATTAATTAATTATTATATCTTTTAGAAAACATAAAATAAGTAGTCATACTGGTTTTGACTTAGAAAAAAAAAAGATGCATCATAACCTTTTTGTTATCCTCACTCACTCATGTTTTGAAGTTAGTTAGTGAAACAAAAGTGATTTCAAATTAATAAGTTTGGATGTTAACAATTTTTTGTTCTTGTTAAAGATGTGATTTTAAAACTTCAAAGACTAAGAAGTACAAAAAGTTATAAGAATCAAATTTAAAACATATTGTTTTATGGGAATAAAGAATATGTTTAAAAAACTATTACTTTTTTCTTATATATGAAATGTTTCGACGCGTTGAATCATTTTGCAGCACAAAGATAGGGACGTGTGTAAAATATATCCGTGCAAGTAACTTTATTTAGACCAATATCTATTATATATCATTGTGGGATGAGTTGTAGGTTTTTAAATCTAATTATAAATATTTATAAGTTAGAAAAGTTTTCTTATATTTAATATTTTTAATTTTATTTCATAAAATTTATAACTTATGAAATAAAATAATTATATACTAAATAAATGCATAAATTTAAAATACAAATATTAATATATAAATAAGATCAAAATGACATGTTATATTTTAGGTTAAAATACCTTTTTGGTCCCAATTTTCGTCAAGTTTTCTTAAAATAAGTTCTAATTTTGGTTTTGTGTTCAAATAGGTCCCAATTTTTGTCAATTTTATTCAATTAGGTTTTTTTCTGTTAACACCGTTTAAATCATTAACGGTCATGAACAGTGACTGTCACGTGTCACTTCGTGGTTTTTTTGAATTTTTTTATTTTTATTTTATTTTTACTTATTTTTTTAAATGTACACATGTCAATCCAGGAGCGTGCCACGTGTCACTTCGCGTTTTTTTTGGATTTTTTATTTTATTTTTTTTGAATTTTTTTGAATTTTTTTTTAAATGTCCACATGTCAACCAATAGTGTGTCACGTGTCAAAGTCAATATTCTATATTCAATTTGGTCTTTATATTTGTTATTTTTGTTCAATTAGGTCCCAATTTTTGTTAACATTAACCAATTTGGTCCCTATCGAAGATGTGATCAAATTTAATTTTTATATCAAAGTTATAATGATGTGAATTTTAATATATTATATAAAAATATTTAATAAAAAATGTGAATTTTAATATAAAAATTAAATTTGGTTTTAATTTGGAAAGAGACCAAATTAGTTAATGTTAACAAAATTTGGGACCTAATTGAACAAAAATGACAAATATAGGGACCAAATTGAATTTAGAACATTGACTTTGACACGTGGCACGCTACTGGGTTGACACGTGGACATTTAAAAAAAATTCAAAAAAAATTCAAAAAAAAAATCAAAAAAACCACAAAGTGACACGTGGCACACTCCTGAGTTGACAGTGTACATTTAAAAAAAATTAAAAATTTTAAAAAATTAAAAAAAATAAAAATAAAAAAATTTCAAAAAAATCACGAAGTGACACGTGGCAGTCACTGTTCATGATCGTTAATGATTTAAACGGTGTTAGTAAAAAAGGACCCAATTAAACAAAATTGACGAAAATTGAGACCTATTTAAAATTAAAACTTATTTGAAAAAACTTGACGAAAAGTGGGACAAAAAAATATTTTAACCTATATTTTATTAATCTATATTATAGAATAAAATAAATATAGATTGGGTGATGAAAGTAAGTCCACATGGGACTAAGTGGGCCTAAAAAATAAGTAATGTTGCTGTACAAGGCCCAATAAGCAAATTACAATTTTAAGAGCATGGGAGGAAAAGAAAAAATAGAAGTTGGAAATATCTCCCGTGTTATGTGAAATGGATACGAGAAAGAGAAGGAACATTTTTATTTATTTTTGCAATATTTTTTGTTTGTGCGATGATTAAAATTGGGGTGGAAGAAGCAAAACGTTCATGGGGATTGAGAAAAATGATTGGGGTTTCTGGTGTGGTAGAAGAGTGTAGTTTACAAGGTCATATCCAAAATCCTCACTAAGAGGTTGAAAGTAGTTTACCAAATTTGATTGACCAAATTCAAACTTTTGTATGGGAGAAACTTATTACTTGAATGATTGCAAATGAAGTGGTGGAAGAAGTCAGGTGTAAGAGGAAATAATGCATAATGTTTAAAGTCGGTCATAAGAAGGTTTATAATGGTTTAAAATGTGATTTTCGGAGTTTAAGAAATGAATTTTAACTTTAATTCAATTTTATAAAATCGGTTTATAAGATTAGGTCTACATTCATTTTATGTACTTAAATTTATTTTATCTCTAATTGTTATGAAATGTCCAAAACACTCATTTCACGCCGAGACATATATATGAAGAGCGTGAGACAAAATATTAATGAATGATTCTATAATGGTTTGATAACGAGAGATACAATAGGTCCAACAAACAAAAATATCTCGTCAAGACAGACTCAAACTTATAATTCTAATACCATGTTAAGAATTAGACTTTAAGCCTACTAACTCAACTTTACAGTACTAAAATTTGTATCTATTTTATATATTTTAAACTCAATCTTACCTCTTGTCGGTCTAAGATATCTAACAACGATCAAATACAATATCTATTTTGGTTAATGAAAGATGGTTATAAGAAAGATCCTTTGAAATTGATTACTTAACAGAAATCAACTTTTAAAAAGAGAAATATCCTTCAGAAAACTTTAGAAAAAAATGATCTACAAGGATGAACCTGAAACTTCATTCCATTGTCTGTTCAATTGCAGGGTGTTAGATTGAATTTGAAAACAATATTATGAATAGGTGACTATCAACATTGTTCTCTCTAATACAACTTAAACACATGTATATTAATTTATATTAACATAGATAAGGGCAGAGTGTGTTTAACAAATAATTATAAAATCTTGTGGTTTGCGACTATATTATGCATATGGAAAGTAAAAAATAGTGAGTGGATGCAAATATAATTTGTGGTGGTCAACTGTAGCTAGAAACCATGTATCTGATAAGACCTAGATGGCATCCTCTAGAAAAATATACTGAAATGTTGAATATTTATCATAACTATGTAAGAGTTAAGTTTAAACTCTGCATGGGACCAAAGTTATTGAAAAAATTATCAAAAAGGTAAATGTTGTAATATATAATATCATAAAACTCCAAATTAAATAAATGAAATACGTGTGCTATTTAATAGTTATTTTAATTTTATTTTTATTGCAGTGTGAACAGTTTTACAAGGATTAGGATACTCAGTAATCTACTTAATATATATAAATACTAGTATTTCTACGGTGCAACGCACGGGTTTTAAAAATTGTAATATATTTAATGAATTAATTTTAAATTTTAAGTATAGTTAAATTTGATATAAATATTATATTTATAATAATAAATAATAATTTTTTACTTTGTTTTATGATTAAAATATATTTAAGTTATCTACATATATTTTTAATAAAATGTATTGTATATAATTATTTGTACCCATATATAATTTTAAAAATTATACACCTATAATTAAATTTAATATAAATAATTTATTTTATAAAATTAAATAATAATATCTTAATTTTTTTAATATAAAAAATTATTTATGTTATTTATATTTTTTTCAGCAAAATATGTTATATAATTATTTTAAATAATATACTGAATTAATCAAAATTAAGAAATAAAGTTTAGTTTTAAATAAAATATTGATTTGACAATGTAGAAAAACTTAAATATTAGATTTCCAAAAATAGAAAAAAATGATGAACAATATAAAAATTATTGATAAGACTATTTAAAAATATAAAAGTTGGATGACACAATAAGTTTCTAGTTATAACTTTGTGTACCTATCATCATCATTAGTTAAGATTTTTTAATGTCTTGTATGCTATAAGATGTTTTGGTAATTAAAAAGACTTTTAGTTTTTCATTCATACCTTTTTTAAATTTATTTTTCCAATGATGTTGAGAAGAAAAAAAACAAAAAAAGGACGTTGGTGGTATGATAGTGTTGATATGGTTATATAGCATCTACACATAACACATCTACAAAATTTTTTGGAAGGATGAAAAAGGTGGGTGTATGAGAATAATGAGGGAGCCCAAAAACATTTGTTAGAAGATGTAAAGTTGTGTCTAAGACATTTGTAAAAATGTTCATACAAAACATTTATAGCTGGCAGAAGTGGAAGAATGTGTGATGAAAGATTCAATATTCATTTAATGTTTGTATCAAAATTAATGCATGAGACAACGTGTACCCATTTAATGAGAGTAGATTTATTAATAAAAGTATGCAATCAAGTCATCTATTATATATTTATTTATAAATTCAAAAACTTTAATATTCCCAAATCATTTTGAAAAATATATATTATATACTATAAATTATTTGTATCTATTTTGTACTGTATATATTATATTGTTGGACAATTTATTAACAACTATTTGCATTTTATTGAGCTAAATGATCTATGAAAAACAACATTTTTAGTTTACTTTTGTAAAGATGCTTTGAAAAATCTAAAGGTAAATTTCTTTCAAGAGATACGTTTGCAAATAAGTGAGTAAAAACTTCACAGAAGGTATTTGGTTTTATTTCATTAAACAGATTAAAAAAAATTAGTATGTCAAATTAATTAATACACTAACATAATAAAGAAATAATAATTGAGTGAATTTCCAAGGAAAAATTAATAAAATATAAGATTACATGTCATTCGATATTAATATTAGTATTAAAAATAATGTTTAAAAACATTTTCAAATAATATTCTAAAATGAAAATCAAATAAAAAATTATAATTTAAAATAAAAAACATTACAAATAATATTTTAAAATTAATTTAAATAAAAAGTAATAATTACAATAGAAATAAAAAATATTAATTACAATTTTATAAATATATAACAAATTTGGATTTTTTACAAAAATGGGTATTTTGACTTATTTTTTTATAAAAATAGGTCAATTTACTAATTAATTATATGATATGTTTGATTTTTTTATTTAATTTTAACTTTTATACATTTTTTAAAGTTTTATATACTTTTTTAAAATAAATTTTTAATAAATTGATTAAAAGTATTTTAAATAAAATTTTATTAAAATTTTCATATTTCAAAACTTAATATGTTAAATTTTATTATAAAATTTACAATATTATAATTTTGGTTAAAAATATTTTAAATAAAATTTTATTAAAATTTTGATATTTTAAAACTTAATATTTTAAATTTTATTATTACATTTTATTATAAAATTTACAATAATAAAATTTGATTAAAAATATTTTAAATAAAATTTAATTCAAATTTTGATATTTTAAATTTTATTATAAAATTTTATTTAAATTTTTTTTAATCAAATTGTTAAAAATTATTTTAAAAAAAAGTATATAAAACTTTAGAAATTATTATAAAAGTTAAAAAGATAGAGAAGTCAAATCTTTAGTAAACTGTCTATGCGATGTAATTAATTTAAAAACTGACCCATTTTTGTAATAAATATGTCAAAACGACCCATTTTTTTAGAAAAAAGTAGTCAAATCATTGATAAACTGACCTTGTCATGTAATTAATTAGTAAACTGACCTATTTTTGTAATAAATGGGTCAAAACAATCCATTTTTGTAAAAGAACCAACAAATTTAGATGTTTTATATTTTATGAAAAAAAATTATTTTTTTCATAAATTTAAAACTTAATAACATACATAGCAAACGTCTTGGAATAGGTATTAACTTGATATTTAAAGTTTTAATAATTATTAATGCAAACGTCTTGGAATAGGTAAACTAATTCTTAAGAAAGTGAGAAGTGTTTGATTTGCGGTTATTAGTATAACTATTATTCATATTCAGCAAAATTCTTGATATTCTTTCCAACACCAATTTATTTGGTGGGAATATGCAAAGTAAAAAGTTATTCATAATTAGTGTTTTCAGACTTTGGGTTGAAATGCATATAGATATATGGCATTGTATTGAGACACAAAAAATAATTACTTTCTTAATATGCCATAATTAATGAGAAAGATGTCTTGGAAGAGAGAAAACTTTCTTAAATTTTGTGAACCATAAGTTATCATTGCATGGAGTCCAATAAACATTATTTCTTTAATAAGTAATGATGGATACTTGAAGTAACTTTGGAAAAATGAAAAGTTAATTTTGATTGTTGTTAATATTAATTATTTTCTTGGAAGATGAAAAAGCTTCTTGAAGAAATCTACATTAAACTTTTAAAAAACAAATTCTTATGTTAGGTTGGTATTTCATGTAATACATTTTTTATGTGAGTGATAAATATTTTATATAATAAAGATAACTAAACTTAAATTTTAAAGTTCATTATTTATTATCCAAATTACAAATTATAAAAAATTTTGATAGATAATGTGAATAACTTTAGATAATGTGAATAAAATGAAATAATGTGTAGAAAATGGAATTAATATATTAATATTAACATTACTAAAGTAAAAATAACACTTAAAAGTGACATAGTACTTAAACACATAAAACTTCAATATTTTTATTATATCTAACATCATCACACTCAAATTCAATATGAAAATCTTCTTCTAAGTCATTAGAAGTATAAACCTTCTTTCACATGCTTTTTAGTTTACATAAAAGAAAAGATAGACTAAAGGTATACAAATGAAACGTTTTAACCTATTAAAGAAGTCATTAGCATACACTTTTAAATACAAATTTTTTAGTTTAGATCTAGACCTGAACAATTCATATTATCATGTTTTTGCGAAAACTGTAAAGATAAAAAGAAAATATGTTATAAAAATAAATTTATAAATATTTAAATTTATTTGATACGAAATGTTAATGATTTCTGGCTTAGGTGTGACATTAATTACTTACAAAACGTGTTGGAAGATGGAAAAAAAATTATTGAGCAATGTAAATTATCATATATATTGTAATACAAAACAATTTATCATTGCTACAAATTAAATTTCTTCATTATTTTTTAAATTATATTTAAAAAATTTTGAAATGCAAAAAAAGTCTACTGTCAATTATATGACGGTTTTATGTGGCATTAATTACATCAGTTAAATTACAAATATTATTAAGTGCTATTTCAAAAGTAATTACTTCTCAAATTTTAAATAGAAAGAGATTTCATGAGTTAGAATTAGAAAAGATTTCATAATACAAAGAGATTTTGCAAATGTTTTTTGAGCAGTGTGAAAGGTCAGATTATCTTGGAATACGTTTACATTGAATGTAATTGTAATCTTGGAATATGAAAAGTATTAATGACGGTAAAACATTTAATTTCTAATATTTTTTTAATTTAATTCAATTCAATTTATTTAATTTAAATTAATTTATTTAATTTGTAATAATTAATTTTATCCATTAATTTCATTATTAAAGAATATATTGTGATACAAAAAATCATATTAACATAATATCTTTAAAAGTTGAACAATATTTTAAAAAGTTCTTACTATTTATTTTTGTCCATTACTTTCATTAAAGTTCTTAACAATTTAACTAATGACTCTTCTGAAAGTACATAAAATATAAAATAACAAAAAATGACAGGTTACTTAATATTTTTGAGAAGATAGTAAACTACATATATTAAAACAATGGTAGATTATAAAAAACTTTTACATGCATGTTTGTTTTTTCACTCTCAACTTCGAAAATACATAAACATTCTCCTTTAGTGAGTGAAAGGCACAAAACTTTATCTAGCCGCGACCTATCTTCACAGACGTTGTTGTTATCACAAAATTGCATTGGACTTGGTCTAGTGGTCCATGGAACACAATAGTTGAAAGTCCACTGTTGCGAAAATACCTCACTAAGTCTTTTTTATTGCGAAAAAACCAACCTGTATTCTTCAAACAAATCATTCATCTAAAAACAAAGGAATTATATTTAGTAGAAGAAGAAAATACTCGACAGAAGTTGAAAGATAAAAAGCTTGTACCTTTCTGGTGTTCTTCAAAGATCCTACCTTTGTATGGAAGACGAAAAAATTGTACCTTTGTTGTCTTCTTCGAGCAATTCATTGATCTGAAAGAAAACCTTCATTACTATAATGTTCTATACGCAAAAAAAAAAAAATCTACAGACGAAGAAAACATTCATTCATTAGAGAAAAAATACATAACAAAGTACATAAAAATGGTAGAAGCAGAAAAGATCCGAGAAAAGAAAAAAAATGTTGTACCTATGTTGTCTTCTTCAAACATGTCATCGATCTCGAATAAAAACTTCATTCATCACAGCAAAAAAAGACATGCAGAAGTACTTAAATCTGATAGAAGTAGAAAACATCAAAGAGAAGACGAAAAAATTGTATCTTTGTTGTCTCAAAGAGATGAATGATCTACCAGATTTAAAAATATGTTAGGAATCTAAAATTTAAATCAAAACTCAAGAATAAAAACTTAAAAAATAAAATAAAAAATTAGATCTTAGAGAAGAATAGAATATTAGTCAAAGTATAAAACTTACCAAAGTATAAAACTTACGTACCTTTTATTGTTGTCGTCAAAGAGTGAAAGGTTGAAAGATTCAACCTTTACTATGTTCTTCAAATATTTGATTTGATCCACCTCGCAAAAAATATACACTCATCCGTTTAAAAAATAAAAAATCATTCAAATCTTATAGAAGAACAAAGGATTCGACATAATATAAAACTTTTGTACCTTTATTGTTGTAGTCAAAGAGTGAAAGGTTCAAAGATTCAACCTTTATTGTGTTTTCCAAATATTTGATTCACCGAACAAAAATAAGTAGATCTTAGAAAAAAATATCCATGAGAAACAAAAATAAAAATAATAGAAAATAAAGTAGATTTGAGAAGATGGTAGAAGAACAAAAAAAAAATAGAATTCTTGTTACTTTTTTTGTATTCGTCAAGTTGCTCAAGGTTCTCAAAGCAAAATATCAACCAAAATAAAGGTAGATCTGAGAAGAAAAAATCCATCGAACATAATACATGTAAAAGAAAATCTGAGAGCAAAGAAACCATTCAAGAGAGAAATAGATCAGAGTGAAAAAGTCGAAGATGGTAGAAGAACGAAAAAAAAAAAACAGAATTCTTGTTACCTTTTTTGTATTCGTCAAGTTGCTCAAGGTTCTCAGAGCAAAACATCAACCAAAATAAAGGTAGATCTGAGAAGAAAAAAATTCATCGAACAATATACATGGAAAAGAAAATCTAAGAGTAAAGAAATCATTCAAAAGAGAAATAGATCTGTGAGAGAAACCTAAATCCAACACATCTCGTACCTAAAGAAACGTAGATTTGAGAACATGGTAGAAGAACAATAAAATGAGAAGTTGTTACCTTTTTTTAAGTCTCGTGAAGGTGCTCAAGAATATTAGAGGAAAAAATCAACCAAAACAAAAGTAGATCTGAAAACATTCACCTAACCAAAATAAGTAGATCTTAGAGAAAAACAACACTCGAAAATCATCAAGAACAAAGAAAGAACCCAGAAAATGTCTAATGTTTCTTTAAGACTCTTGCATGTCTTCGACCTCTTCATTTCAAGCATTTAAACAAAAAAAAGTTAGAATCAACACAAAAATCACAAATAAAAGAAAATATAAGAAAAAGATGAACTCTTTGCTTGAGAAGAAGATCAACTCTTCGCCATGGTGTTATCTGTGAGTGAAAAGAAGATGAAGATTATCTGGAAACCATGATGTTGCGTGCGACTGAGAAAGAGAAAGAAGAAGATGAAGAGGTTTGGATGTGTGTGAGTTAGAAAGAGAGAGAGAAGAAACTGCGATTTGAATGTGTGTGAGTGAGAAGAGAGAGAAGAAGCTGAAGAGGTTTGTGTAACATCTATAAATTGAACATCTATATATATAAACTTAATAGAGTGGTTTTGTGATTTCGCATATAAAGTCTTGGAAAATTGAAGAGTCATAAACTGAATAAAATATAAAATAAAAAAATAAATAAAAATAAATAAAAAATATGACTCGATAACAAATCAATATATATTCTTATTATTATATTCCAATTAATATGATATCTTCCTTACAGTCACGTAAGCACAAATCAATATATATTCTTATTATTATATTCCAATTAAAATTATTTCTTTCTTACAGTCACGAATAGCATTAAATGCATGTCTATCGCAAAGTAAAATATCAAGAATGAATAGTTACTTAGTAACGTAACTGGCACAGTGTGAGGGATCATTTAGTTCAAATAAAAGTAATGTTAATCATTGCTTAGAGTAGTATAAATAGGTGATGAGGGAATGCAGGGGAGGAGAAGAAAAAAAACAGAAAAGGAGAGTCGTGGATGTGAGAAGAAAGAGAGAAGAAAGAAAGAGGAAAAAAAAATATCATCAAAGTCTCGGTGCAACCTTGGTATAATTTTCACAATAACTAAGGTAAGGGAATGAGACATCCATCACTTTATCTTTTTACTTTGATTATTTTTTTATCTATTAATAATTATTTTATCTCGATATTTACCCTAAGTGAGGTGTCCCTAACCTCATTCTAATTTATATTTAGT
>Ga0214545_1002324_pt1 | contig 36606 bp, 28 predicted proteins | sample CNSS4metaG_FD_160064 | JGI IMG/M metagenome (GOLD analysis project Ga0214545, IMG submission 160064) | Root nodule microbial communities from cowpea collected in UCLA plant growth center, Los Angeles, California, USA - CNSS4 | ecosystem: Host-associated > Plants > Roots > Nodule | place: USA...
GGCTGTTCCTCGTCCTCGACACCAGTTTCTTATTAACAAATTGATGCTCCTTGACCACCCACATCAATTTGCGGGGGGATGTTAGGCAATAAATCTGCTGGACAATTATCTGCTGTTATATAATATGCATATTTGTAATAATTGCATATATTTAGGATTCCTAATTTAGGTTGAAAAAATCAGGAATTAGAATCAATTATCATTAATAGGGTGATATGTTATGTATTATTTAATGAGGTGAATAGAGGAGAAAAGGGATCGAAAACAGAGAGCCCATTTCGTGACACTCCACCGGGTGAAACAGTGGAAGAAAGCACTGGGCGAAGCAGCAGGTTTTGCTGGTTGGGATGTTTCAAATTATAGGTATGCATATACTTTTTGTTCGCTTTTAATTATCAGATTTTATGTCTATCCTTCTGTTATTCTTCAGAGAGAATCTAACTCACTTAGTTGTGCAGGGGCAAGTTGTTATGAACTTCATTAAAGTTTTGAATTCCTACGGATAAAATATTATCATTTTCTTCAAGTACTTACTTATTTTAAATTCATATATTTAGTGGCAAGTAAAAGTCAATTAAAGAAAATTCAAAACTACTTTAGCAAATAGGATCTTTATTTCTTCTCTGATGTACTTGTAAAAGGTTTAGTAAAACGGTTTCTGCTATGAACACAATGGCTGAAAGACAGGATATCAACAGTGTCAAAGGACTTATGTAACTTCGATTTTATTTTAAGATCTATTATAATTTGTACCCATTACCATTTCGAGTTATTTTTCTTTTCTTTTTTGCAGAAATGAAAACTCTGTTGTGAAGGAAATTGTTAGTGAAGTTTTGGAAAGACTAGATAGAACATACATGTCTATTACAGACTTTCCAGTTGGATTGGACTGTCGTGTGGAACATTGTATTGGCTTTCTAAGGAAGGAAACAAGAGGAGCTTATATATTAGGGATTTGGGGAATGGGAGGTATTGGTAAAACAACCATAGCCAAAGCCATCTACAATGAAATTCGATATGAATTTAAACATAAAAGTTTCCTAGCAAATATTAGAGAAGTTTGGCTAAGAGATCAAGGGCAGACTGATTTACAAGAACGACTTCTTTCAGATATCCTAAAAACAGAAAAGGTGAAGGTTTATAGCAGTGATTGGGGAAAAGCTATGATCAAGGAAACGCTTTTCACCAAAAGAGTACTTGTTGTACTCGATGATGTTAATACATTGGAACAATTAAATGCACTATGTGGAAATGGTAATGGGATTGTTCAAGGAAGTGTAATAATCATTACAACAAGAGATGTACGTCTACTCAATGTTCTTGATGTTGACCATGTATATGAAGTGGAGGAAATGAATGAGATCGAGTCCCTTGAGCTTTTCAGTTGGCATGCTTTTAAGGAAGCAAATCCACCAGAAGCTTTCCTTGAACTCTCAAAACAAGTTGTCACTTACTGTGGAGCACTACCTCTAGCTCTTGAAGTTCTTGGATCTTATCTATACAAGAGAAGAGAAAAACAGTGGCAAAGTGTATTATCAAAACTAAAAGAAATACCAAATGATAAAATACAAGAGAAATTGAAAATAAGCTATGATGGTTTAACCGATCATACGGAGAAGGACATATTCCTTGACATATGTTGCTTTTTTATCGGTAAGGACAGAGGCTATGTCACAGAGATACTGAATGGCTGTGGACTTCATGCTGAAATCGGAATAACAGTCCTGGTAGAAAGGAGCCTCATAAAAATTGAAAAGAATAACAAACTTGGGATTCATGATTTGCTACGAGACATGGGAAGAGAAATTGTTCGTCAAAGTTCACCGCTAGAACCTCAGAAGCGCAGTCGATTGTGGGTTCATGATGATGTACTTGATATATTGACTGAACAAACTGTAAGAACTTTCTCTTGCTATTTTTGAACTATCAATCACCCTCAATGATGTAATGAGCACAGTAATAAAAGTTTGTACTTTTGTTTTCTGAATCACAACTTTCCAAGTTTCGGTTTAAAAACATGGGATTTATATTTACTTTTTCTAAGTATTTAGCTTCTAGATGTATAATTGTAGAGATATTTTAAGAAATTTCATATTGGATTTCTGTTGTTTTTTTAATTCTGTATATTATTTTGATTTTATTACTAGCATATATATAAAGGATGTATCTAATGAGACTGAATAAGAGTAAAATTACTTTCTTCTAAACTTAACCATACTTAAGTGGCATCTTATGTCTATTACATAAGTGGCCTCTCCTTGTTTATAACTTGTTTTTTCATTTGTTTTTCATAGGGAACCGGAGTCATTGAGGGATTGGCTTTGAAGATGCAAACAACCGGCGGAGTTTGTTTCAGTACTGAAACATTTGAGAAAATGAAGAGACTGAGACTTCTGCAACTTGATCATGTACAACTAGCTGGAGATTATGTACATCTTCCCAAACAACTGAGATGGGTTCATTGGAAAGCATTTTCATTAACCCACATACCGGAAAACTTTTATCAGGAAAACATAGTCGCCATTGACTTAAAATATAGTTATCTTAAACTAGTATGGAGGGTGCCCCCGGTAAGTAACGTGTATATCTATATATATATATATATATATATATATATATTTATATATATATATATATATATATATATATATATATATATATATATATATATATATATATATATATATATATTACGTGATATTTCTATTATGACAATGTTAATTTAGATAAAAACTCATACTCGGTTACAACTGGTGTTGTTCTCCAATCAAATTTAGAGTTTTACTTTAGTAATTTGCTTTTTATTCAATGCATTACAGATCAATCTACAAATTTGATCTGAGAACAACACCAAATGTATCTGTAATACAGCAAGTTGTCGTATTAACTTTTTTCTGCCTCATGCTTTGCTAATCTTTCTTTTTTTCGTTTTAAATTTTCTTGCAGTTTCTGGAGAGGTTAAAATTTCTCAATCATAGTCATTCCAAGTACTTATCGAAGACCCCAGATTTTTCAAAGCTACCAAATCTTGAGAAGCTCTGTCCAAGCTTGTATGAAGTACACCATTCGATTGGAGATCTAAATAACCTCCTTCTATTAAACTTGAAGGATTGTACTTGCCTTGGTAATCTTCCAACTGTAATCTATAAGTTAAAGTCATTACAAACCCTCATCCTTTCTGGTTGTTCAAATATTGATAAGTTAGAAGAAGACATTGGGCAGATGGAATCCTTAACAACTCTGATGGCAGAAAATACTAGTCTAACACAAGTGCCTTTTGCCATAGTAAGATCTAAAAAGATTGGATACATATCCCTTTGTGGATATGAAGGATTGGCACGAAATATATTTCCTTCTCTCATATGGTCTTGGATGTCACATACAAGAGGAACTTTATCCAGTATTCAACCATTTGGGGTCATGCCAACGTCCATAGTATCCATGGATATACAGGATAATAATTTGTCTAACCTATTGTCAAACTTCAGTGAATTTTCAAAACTTAGAAGTATTTCTGTACAATGCGACTCAGATTTTCAACTAACTCAAGAATTAAGAATAATGTTGCATGGGTTATGCAATGTAAACTCTTCTGGATCGGAAAATGCATATCAATCACCAATTACAGAAAATTCTATGGTATCGAATTTGATTGGAATGGGAAGCTACCAGCAAGTCTTCGATATGCTTAGCAATAGCATATCAAAGGTTCCTTCTCTCTTTTTCTACCTTACATTTCCTATTTAATTTTGCAAAGCATAAAATAGTTTTTCAACACTAAAATATGTATTTGTTTTCCGAGCATATCATGGGGTTACGTGCATGTTCATTATTTTGCATTTGGCCTGGGGCTTAGTGAATTTTCTCTGGCTGTGATGGGAGCATTACTCTTCTATGATAAACTAAATTTAATAATACATTCTCCTTTCCTAGATAGGAATTAGGACCATATCTTTCCCCAATTTTGGGAGTCTTAAAATTCGTTATGTAAGAATTGTCTTAACAGAATTTTAGTTAGAGATTATCAAATCTATTTCTTAAGCGGGGTCATAAAGAGATCTGGAAGGTGAAAAGAAGGGTAAAAAGGTACAAAGTGAGTGAATCAATGAAAAAGGGTCACTATCTTATTAGTCTTTCATGGAATATGACTTCTGCAAGTTTTTAATTTCGTTAAGAGTTTCATAACTACTATGGAAATAGAAATTTATCCTAAATTTTGTATATAGTGCTTTTTGTCTGTTGGGTGAAATTCAATCCATTTCTTGTCTATATTTTTACGTACGAAGTACAGTTGAATGGTTGGTAATACCAACTTGGATATCATATTAAATAAATAACTAAACTTTGCTGCATGATACAGGTCTTGAGAACCAGTAGTTCCACTGATTTTGTGCTTCCAGGGGACAATTATCCTTATTGGTTAGCATATACAGGGGAAGGCCATTCAGTACCTTTTCAAGTTCCTGAAGATAGTGATTGTCGCATGAAGGGAATGCTGTTGTGTGTTGTTTATTCATCAACCCCTGAAAACATGGCAGCTCAAGCTCTTACCAATGTGTTCATCTTTAATTACACAAAGTGCACCATTCAGATATATAAGCAAGCAACAACAATGTTCTTTAGTGATGAAGATTGGCAGGGTGTAATATCAAATCTAGGACCCGGAGACAACGTGGAGATTTTTGTAGGTGTTGGTGATGGAATCACGGCTAAGAAAACAGCTGTGTATCTGATATATGGTCAATCAATTACAATGACAATGCAGTTACTTGGACCGAGTGCACAAGCATCACCGGAGTTGAGTGTGCCTCTGTCTCCTAAATTTAGTGCACAAGCATCACCTGAGGTGAGTGTGACTCTATCACCTAAATCGTGTGCACAACCAATCACTCATGTGGGGCAGCCCATAAAGAAGCCGAAGAAAAATATATTTGCAAAAATTAGAAACAAAGTGAGAGAATGTTCATGTTTTAACTAGATTAATTGTGTGTTCGGATGAGATAATTTAATATAATAATTCATTTATTTAGAGAATTTAAAATTTTTTCTAGAAAAATAATATGTTTGGATGAAGAAAGTCAAAAGAAATTGAAATTGAGGAATTTAAGGAAGGTATTTCAAATAATTAAAATGGTATAGTTTGAAAATCACTCCAAAAAGAAGGAAATTGAAATTCCTTAAGTCGTGGAATTCGTAATTGGTTAGGACAAAAAAAGTCTACTGGTCCAAAAAGTCAAGTCGGGTCGGGCAGAAGGTCGAGCCGAATAGGTTTGATCCAATTCGAATGTCAAGCCGAGTCGATTCGGGACAAAGGTCGAGCCGAGTCGGCTCAGATTGAAGGTTGAATCAGACCGACCTGGACCAAAGGTTGAGTCGAGTCGAAAGTCGACTTGAATCAAAAGTCAAAATGAGTCGTATCAAATTGAAGATCGAACTAAATTAAGTTAGACTCAAAGGTAGAGTTGGTGTTAATGTAAAATATAATTAAATTGTTTCATCCAAACAAGAAAATTGAAATTTAAAATATTTCAATTATTCTATTCAAATTAATTATTTAAGAAATGATTCGACGATAATTCATTTGCAAAGAATTAAATTATTAAGTATTTTAATTTCTTTGAATTGTTGAAATCTCTTTTCCAAACACAAGGTAAGGGTTTTGGTTACTACAATTTTAATAACAATTTATAATAAAATTATATATTACATTTTAATGGAAATTGTTCATTATTTATTTTTTATTTAAAGACAATGTTCTTAGTCTTATATTAAGATAAAATAAAAAATAATTTTTTAGTCACTTTTAATTTATTTTACGGACTAACTTGTTAGTAAAATTAATAAAATAATTTTTTGTTTTTGTTTTTATAGATTCTAATCATATTTTTTTTCTCAATTATAAATTTATAACATTTTAAATTAATAACAATAAATTTACTAATTTATAAAATTTAGTATAATATTGAAATATACAATATTAATTTAAAAATTCACATTTGTAAATAATATTTTAATATTATTTAAATACAAGTTTAAATTAAAAATTATATTTAAATTGAGATTCTACTAATTAATTTAATTCTAATGCAATATCAAAAATAATTTGTTACATAAAGTAATTAATCATTATTTTAAATAAAAAATTTCAATTTAGCGTAACTTCTGCGTGCTCTCTTCACAAAAAAGTAAGCAGGGTAATAAATTGAGAATGAAATTTCTTTCTCTCTTCGTGCTCTCTTCGACATGCTTAGCAATAGCATATCAGAGGTTCCTTCTCTCTCTCTTTCTGTGTCTACCTTACATTTCCTATTCATTTTTACAATGCAAGAAATATGTTTCCCTCACAAAATATGTATTTACTTAACAAGCATTTTACAGGGTTCCTTACAAGAAATTTTTTTATTACCTATGAAAAATTAGTTATGAAATATTTTTCGTAATCTACGAAAAATGATTATAGATAAAATTAAAATTCGTGAGTAAAAAAAACATAAAGTATATACGAAAATTTTGTAGATTAACATAATACGTTTCAGTAGAAATGTTTCGGTAGAAATATTTCATACGAAACTTTATTTATAAATATTTTTGTATAGAAAATAATTATCACCAAAAAAATAAATAAATAAAATTTTAAAAAAAATTAAATTTTCGTAGGCAAAAATTATATAATTTTTTTTATTCAAAATATATCTTTTGCAATCGTCCACCTATTTTTTACTCTCTCTAAATTTTTCACAAGCAAAACTTTCCTACCAAACAAAAAACACTGAACTAAACCTTTCCCCATCAAAACCTAAAACTTTTCCCTAAATCAAAAAAACCTAAGCACACCAAATCAAAACTCTAAGCACCAATCCCTCTCTGTTGCCGCACCTTCCACGCTGAGGGCATCAACATCAACACCTGACTCTAGTCCAACCTCTCGTGTCCGCTCTGCGCTCTCTATCGTCGTCGCGGTAGCTGCGAATACACCGTGTGCTACGACATCTTCCGCCTCAAATAGAAATATCAACCGCCGTAATGCCGAAGGCGCTGACGCCATCACAGCTTGCAGCGATTCACGGTCCCAATCTGAGGTTGCGTTCAACCACGTCTGCTAGAGGAGCTAGGACGATACGAAGGAGTCGACGAATGACATTGTTTCGAAGCTCTAGAAGGTTCTTCAGTGGTGGCGGGAGTAGTCGGCGGAGCGACATTATTCTAGTGGTGGCTGCAAAATACGTGAGGGACGGGGATAAGGCAATGATGGTGTCATAGTTCATGATGGAGTTGTAGGGATTGAAGGCTGTCGACAAAGAGGAACCGTCGAGGATTCTGCATTTCAATCTGAGGTTGAGAGGGGATTGGAGTGGGAGGCCTGTGATTGAGCAGAATAATTGCTACAGGATGCAGTGGGGTTCTGCTCTCAGGTGTGAGGGGTGGAAGTCTTGAGCAGATGAGGAAACTGGTGAGTGATGTTTAAACGCGTTCTTATTTTATTATCATCATTCCTCTGTTAATTGAATTGAATTTATAGGATAAGACAAAAGTTAGGTGTATTGTTGTTGTTCATGTTTTGGGTGTTGATCTCTGGCCATAATTAGAGTTCCACTCTGATAATGTGTGTTGGGATCCAGAGTTTACAGACTTTGGGGTTTAGGAAGTGAATTTTGGGGGTTTTTGTTGTAATTGCAATGGAGGCACTCTCTGGTTTGTGAATTGGTTTTAAAATGGGGACTGTTTAATGTGTCAGATGGAAAAAAGAAACCAGCTTTAGATGTGATCCTATCTTTTTACATTGTTGAGCCATTGTGTTTTGCTGAATTATTGAAGGTTGACTATCCTGACATTTTTTTTAACTGAGACAAAATGGCATTGGGGAATCCATGTAGCCCACCTCACATGGTGGGATGGCTTGTGTTTTTGACAATGGAGACACTCTTTTGTCAATTGGTGTTGATTTTGGAGTGGGGACTGTCTCTGCTTTGAGTGGGGAATAACAAAAAGGCTTTGTTTAAAGAAAAAAACTGAAGAGAGAATATAAAGTAACTTATAATGATTTATACAGAGTTAAAAATTAAATTTCTGAAATGTTAATACGAAAATAGCATTTATAAATCAATTTTTACATAAACTAATTTTAGTTTAAAATGAAATTAATTTAATTTTTCATTATGTTTATTATTCTTTTATAAACATGTCAAATTAACTTAAAATCTATAGTCAGGCTTCTTAAATTTGGTGTTACTTCCATACTAATAAACTTGTAGTATATCTCTCAAATATATTAATAAATGTTATTCTTAGTCTTTTGATTTGTCATGCGATGTAATGTGTTGTCCATACACTTATTAATAGATTTAGCATAGAGAAAGGTCTAATTAGGTGTCTAATTGGCTTCTTTAAACATGAAAAGATGGAAAGTTCTGTTTCATTCGTCAAGCTTTTATCACATGCTTAAAACATAAATCAAATGTACTTCTTTTCAAAGTTGTTTGACGTAAAACATTGTTAGAAAATAAAGATAAAGATTGGGTTTAAGATATTTGCAGAAATAGCAGTACTAATGTTATGTCACTGCCAAAACCATTGTTAGAAAATAAAGATAAAGATTTGTTTGATGTTCAAATTTTTTTAGAAAAACTCCCTATAGGGGAAACTAGATGTTGGCATCTCTTTTATAATTGATAAGGTTTTGTCTTAAATAATAAATTGCTATCTTTTGTAAGGTCAAAGAATTATTTATCAAACATACACTAGTTTATTGATTGGCATATAACTGATGTTGTACATATGTATTAGTTTTTATTGACATACGTTTTTGTTCCATAATATGTACTGGATATGGTTTCTCATAAATATGGCTATGATCGTGGCAGCTTTAATTTTGGATTGATTGGATGAGCTTCTCAAAAAAGACTTCTTCGTAAGTTAAATTTTAGTTTGTGCATAGGCTAATTTGTAGAAACCTTCTCATATAATTTCTCTGAAATTTTCTTTTTAACTTGTGTATACACTAATTCTTACCTATGGAGAGGTCAATTTCATTTTTCTCTTCACATTTTTCCTCTCCTAGGAGTTCTTTTGGAGAAACTCGTCTAAACAAGTTCCATAAGTTCTTTTTAATATTTTTTATACTTTTTACTACTAGAGTCAGTTTTTCTCAGATTGTCACTGTAACATCCCGTCAGGATATTACGAATTTAATAAAATAAAATAAAGAATTAATTACACAATAATTAATAATACTTCATTTTCCAAAATTCAGGGAAATTTAAATCTTTATTTCATATATCGAAAATGAAAATTAAGACAAGTATTCGTCAATTATAAAACAAAAAGTCCAAGAACATAAATGTTTACAACTGATTCAAAATCATAAACTCAAGAAAACAGAGAAATAAAATCCCATGATCATCCCCTCTTCGCCCTAAGCCTCACCAGCTCCACCTGCATCATCACCTGCTCACGTGTACCGCGTACACGATCATCGCCAAACACAAGCAGATAGAGTGAGCTAATAGAAGAAACATATAAAAGTGTACCAACACACATATACATGTATAATAGATAAAACATCATATCAAAAATACAACTCTTTCTTTATACCACATGGCCACAACCATATATAATTTCCTTGCATTTCCCGCAACGCTTACTCCATTCCCATCACATGGCCACTACCATGTACATCGATACACCTCGTGGAAGACTCGTTACCTTCCCACCACATGGCCACCACCATGCATAGTGAAGTATATCAGGGAACCTCGTTCCAGTCCTTTCACATGGCCACAACCATGTTAGTAGTCTTCTACATCTCCTATTAGGTATCTCGAAGTGCCTTGCTGCCATACCTATCGGCCACAACCGATAGAGCACATGCGGAAACCATGCTATGGATCACACACCGTAACGGCAGGTGGGGTTCCCAAATACGAACATAGTCCGCAACGTCCCAGGACTACCAAACTCGTCAGTGACTCACTCAGGAGGGCAATCCATCTGGACCCATCCGTACTGGCCACAACCAGCACAATCCACCGGCACACTCGCCAACCCGAGCCACAACTCAAGGTTCCTAGTGTTCATCCGCTATCCCGAGCCACCACTCAAGAGAAGTCATTCCGGGCCACAACCTATAAAATGCCATGTGCTTATCCCTATCCTGAGCCACAACTCAAAGATACGTTCCGGGCCACGACCCATGGAACTCCAGCAAACTCACCATCGAGATATCTTAGGAACATTGTAGATCCCCCATCATCACTCAAACTCCAATCAATCCAATATTGCAACCATTTGGCTTCTGAACCTATCATCCATCCACCTCTGGGCTTAAACATCCAACTCTCGCCTAAGCATTCCAGTACATCTCGCTCAGGCTAGGTTACCTCGCCTGAGCGAGCACCATACATGAAACCAACCACGAACCCTTGCTTAGGCGAGTCACACTCGCCTGGGCGAGATCACGTTTCGCCCAAGACTCTCATCCCCTGCTTGAGCTGCGTGGTAAACCTCCATTAAAACGCTATTCGAATTCTCGCTTAGGCGAGAGGCTCTCGCCTGAGCGAGACACATCTTCGCCTAAACAACCAACCCCGTCTGCGTGAGAGGTGCAACCAACACACTCGAGGCACGCACGAATTCTTGCTTGGGTGAGTCACCCTCGCCTAAGCGAGATGGTCTGTCGCTCAAGACCAAATCACCTTGCTTGAGCGAACTACTCGAGCAGAGAGAGGTTTATGAGTTCCTGCATGTCTCGCCTAGGCGAGCCTGACTTGCCTGAGCGAGAATTGCAGGTTTTGGCACTGATTCACGCACACACCCACTGTTCCAGAGACCCAAAATTACAACTCACAACTTACCAATTCATTCAACACTAATTCATTAGACTTATAAGCATATTTGGACTCGAATTTATGCCCCAACAACACGACTTTGCACAATTGTAATATATATAGTTCATAACCCCAAACTACTCATGCATTTAGGCCAACATTCAATATAACAGTACCCAAACCCGAACCCTTAATTCCCTCAGATGCAACACACGTTTCGCCCAAGACTCTCATCCCCTGCTTGAGCTGCGTGGTAAACCTCCATTAGAACGCTATTCGAATTCTCGCTTAGGCGAGAGGCTCTCGCCTGAGCGAGACACATCTTCGCCTAAACAACCAACCCCGTCTGCGTGAGAGGTGCAACCAACACACTCGAGGCACGCACGAATTCTCGCTTGGTTGAGTCACCCTCGCCTAAGCGAGATGGTCTGTCGCTCAAGACCAAATCACCTTGCTTGAGCGAACTACTCAAGCAGAGAGAGGTTTATGAGTTCCTGCATGTCTCGCCTAGGCGAGCCTGACTCGCCTGAGCGAGAATTGCAGGTTTTGGCACTGATTCACGCACACACCCACTATTCAGAGACCCAAAATTACAACTCACAACTTACCAATTCATTCAACACTAATTCATTAGACTTATGAGCATATTTGGACTCGAATTTATGCCCCAACAACACGACTTTGCACAATTGTAATATATATAGTTCATAACCCCAAACTACTCATGCATTTAGGCCAACATTCAATATAACAGTACCCAAACCCGAACCCTTAATTCCCTCAGATGCAACACGACAATTCAAAACCCAAATTCATCACAGATCATGCAAAACAACACCATAAGCATAGAAATTCGGCTTAGTTCCCCTAACCTGAAAATCCCTTGCTTAACTTCTGAAATTGGAGAATTTCCTTTGATCACCAAGGCTTGCCTTAATCACCACTTCAATTACCCTCGATACTTCTCTCCCTACTCTCCTTTCACTCCAAATTTTCGTCCTTCCTCTATAGCTTTCAGAAACAGCCTTCCAAAACCCTATTCCCCTCTCAAATTTTTCCTTTTATAGGTCCTACTAATTGGTTAAGTAAAAACGGGAATTAACTTTTATTTCTACTCAAGGCCCATCACTTGATGGTTTTTCAGCCCCTTTAGCTACCCCCCCTTCTGCTAAGGTCTATCATCTATTCATATTTAGCCACACAACCTTTTAGCAAAAAGAAGTAAAATTTGAGTCCACCCAGGTTCAAACCCACACCATGCCAAAGTTAAATCAACTTTAAACCATCAGACCAACCCATATTTCTTGCTAACACATACAATTCAAGCATTATCTCATACTGAGTGTGGCCCAACATATTATTAAAACATTAACAACAAAATACACATAATTGGCATACATAGGACTCGAACCCAAGTCCTCTCACACAAACCAAAGTACTCTCAACCACTTGAGCTAGTACTTTTCCACGTCATACATAACATAAATTAATGTCATAAATGCAATAGCCTCCCGCATTTATTAATTAATTATTTATTTAATTAATTAAATTCCGCGGGTCTTACAGTCACCCTTGTCATCTGATAATTCAATTTTATGATTCCATCAAGATTGCAAAAGCATAAAGCTTTATTTAATGATATATCGTGTTTATAATGTAGTCTAGAGATTTCAGAAAAATCTTCTCTTCGCAATGACTTAAAGATCATTGGCCTTGCTGATGCTGTTGAGGGCAGATCAACGTGATAGTAAACAATAGGCAGATATAATGACTTGTATTCAGAGATGATCTCTTTTCATTTTATTATCTTGTAAGTTGGCATAATCTGTTTCTTTACATCTTTTTGCATCTGCTTTGCAAATGCAGATCTGTAGATGTGCTTTACGTGAGAGTCCTTCATAAGTGTTAGCCAATGATTGCATCACAACACTTGTTGAAGGGCTTTGTTCTAGTTTTTACAGACATCTTCTTGGTCTTCATTGGAAAGATGATGATCCAGCTCATTCACTAGAAGCTAAACCCATTCTTGAGTCAAAATGGAACTCCCTTTGTCATGTAATTTTGCAAATTTGTAGAAAAAAAATATGTGCTTAGCCCTCAACCCTTCCATCATTGATTTTCTTTCCCCTCTTCAAAGCTTACCAAGTACTACATTGTTAAGATATATGTTCTTACCTAGTTAATTGTTATTAGCATATTTGAGATATATATGGATGTAGGGATTCTATAATATGTTTTATTTTTATTTTTTATTTTTTTATATTTAAGTTATCTACGAAAAATTTTGTAGGTAAATTATCTACGAATATTTTTGTAGATAAGTTATTTAGGTAGAATTTTGCAAATATGTTGTTACCCACGAAAATCTCGTAGATAAGTTGTCTACAAAATTCTACGTAGGTAATTTGAATATTTTTCCTACGAGTTGTTTTCGTAGATAATTATTTACGTTTTTCTTTCGTAGATAATATTCGTAGATATGTTATCTACGAAGTATATTTTTTGTCGATAAAATTACCTACCAGTTCAATACCTACAAAATTTTGTTCGTAGGTAATTCGTAGATAAAAACGCATAACCTACGAAAACAGAACATTACCTACGAAAAACTGACATAGATATTAAGCTGATTTCTTGTTACTTACATGTTCATTTATTTTGCATTTAGCTTGGGGCTTAGTGAATTTTCTCCTTTCCTAGATAGGACGTCGGACCATATCTTCCCCACTTTTGGTAGTCTTTGGTGACAATGTTAAAATTTATTAAGTATTGTCTTGAAAAATTTATAGTTAGAGATTATCAAATCTATTTTTAAGTGGGGTCAAAAAGTGGATGTGTAAGGTGAAAAGAAGTGTAAAAAGGGTGTAATAGTGAGTGAACAAACTTTGGAAAATGGTCATCATTTTTAGAGTAAAAAGTCTGTCTTGACATAGCAGTTCTACAAATTTTTCTTTTGGTGAGAGAGAGTTTCACAACTACTATTGAAATAGAAATCGCTCCTAACTTTCTGTGTATAGGTGCTTTTGGTTTATTGACTGAATTCATTTCAATCCATTTCCTTGTTCTATTATTTTAAGAAGTACACTGTATATAATATTAGACAACTTAAACTTGGATATCATATTTAATGAATAACTAAGTGTTGTTGCATGATACAGGTATTAAGAACCAATAGTTCTAATGATTTTGTGCTTCCTGGGGACAATTATCCTTATTGGTTAGCCTATACAGGGGAAGGTCATTCAGTACCTTTTCAAGTTCCTGAAGATGGTGATTGTCGCATGAACGGAATGCTGTTGTGTACTGTTTATTCATCAACCCCTGAAAACATGGCAACTCAAGCTCTTACTAATGTGTTCATCTTTAATTACACAAAGTGCACCATTCAGATATATAAGCAAGCAACAACAATGTTCTTTAGTGATGAAGATTGGCAGGTGTAATATCAAACCTAGGACCCGGAAACAATGTGGAGATTTTTTTGTGTTGGTGATGGGATCACGGCTAAGAAAACAGCTTTGTATCTGATATATGGTCAATCAATTACAATGAGAATGGAGTCACTTGGACTGAATGCACAAGAATCACCTGAGCTGAGTGTGATACTGTCACCTAAAATGAGTGCACAACCAACCATTGATGTGGAAATGGAGGCAAAGAAGCCGAAGAAAAATACATTTGCCAAAATTAGAATAAAAGTGAAGAGTATGTTCATGTTTGAAGTAGATTAAGGGTTTTTGGGCACTCCATTTGTGTATAATGTGGTATAATAGAGGAAAGAGAATATATATATATATATATATATATATATATATATATAATCATATATTTTTTTAATTGTTTGATTTGTTATAAAATTCATTTACATCTTCAATATCTTAATTAAATATCTTTTATTTCACAGACCTCGATATCTTAATTAAATATCTTTTATTTTGCAGACGATAAATAATATGCAAAACAATAAAATTTAAAGTGTAAATAATCGAGGAAACAATTAACACCAAAACATTTTTATGAGGGATAACCTATGAAGTAAAAATTCACGGGATCTATTTTAGGAAAAACTTACAATACTAATAGTTAGTGGGTACCATTAGTGTATTTTGAAGATATATCATAGGAAAAATACGGAGGAGAAGTCCAGTAGAGAATTTAAATTCATCATTTTTGTATTGGAAAGGAAAGACATAAAGTATTGTATGATTTTCTTCCTGAAATTCTTTCTTGGATGATATGTTTCTTCCATGTTCTGTTCTAATTATTTTTATTTGTCTGATCGCTCTTTCAGGGTACTGTCGATGCTGAAATCAAGAAGCTGCTACTGTTCATATATACAATGGTTTTGTTACTTCTAAAGTATTGATCTCTAATACTAAAATTTGTTACATTTAAAGGTATAAATAAAATCCACACGTCTTATTCAGAATTCCCTTTTAAGTTGTTTTAGCTGTCCAACGTCAACAACTCCTCCGAATAAAGCCTCGTTGTCATCTTTGCTAGACCCTTAGACATGAGCCGAAACAACCTAGGTATATTTTCTATAACATTACGGCTGTCATTATTGTTTTACTCCTCGTAGAGAGCGAAAGAAAAAATAACATATCGAAATTGTCTGTGTGCTCCGATAACATCGTTGCAGTTTCTTTATTAACCATAGCTACGATGCATCGAATCAACTTGCTTTTACCGTCTCGGTCGTGTTTCATAGAATTGAATCAATGTCTTACGCTTCATCATCCTCAAAATCTAAGCCCCGATGGATATACGATGTGTTCATCAGTTTCCGGGGGCCAGACACTCGTAAGAATTTCGTTTCTCATCTGTATTCCGCTCTTGCAAATGCCGGGGTCAACACTTTTCAGGACGATGAGAAGCTTTCCACGGGACAACGGCTAACAGAACTGTTTCATGCAATAGAAGTGTCTCAAATTTCCATTGTTGTTTTCTCCGGAAACTACATTTGCTCTACCTGGTGTCTTGACGAACTCGTCAAAATCATGGAATGCCATGCTCTTAGAGGTCAAGTGGTTTTGCCAGTATTTTACGACGTTAACCCTTCGACTCTACGTAGCCGGAGCGGTGTTTCTTACGAAGTCATTTTTGAATATGGTAGTGACCTCCACCAGGTGAAACAAGGGAAACGGAAGAAAGCACTGAGGGAAGCAGCAGGTTTGGCAGGCTGGAATGTTTCAAATTACATGTATGTGTATGCTTTTTGTTCCTTTCTTAATTATTACAGTTTATTTTGGTCTTTCCATCTTTTATTCTTTCATGTAAGGGAATTTAACTCAATTAGTTGAGCAGGGTGCGTGAGGTATTATGAACTTTCTTATATGTTTTAATTCCTACGGATAAAGTATTACCGTTTTCTTCTAATACTTAATTTAAATTTCTATACTTAGTGGCTTTATGGAACTTCGATTTTATCTTATTATAATTTGTATCCATTATCATTTTTCTTTTCTTTTTCTTTTATTGTAGAAATGAAAATGTTATTGTGAAGGAAATTGTTAGTGAAGTTTTGGAAAGACTAGATAGAACATGCATGTGTACCACAGACTTACCACATACTTTCCAGTTGGATTGAAATGTCGTGTGCACAATCTAGTCTTTACATCGCTGCGTCTTGACCACCAGGCCCTTCGGCAACCTCTACCACCGTACCAGCAGTAGCCCGCACAAGTCTAGCCCAACTCAGTCCAGCATGCAGTAGTCCAGCCCAGTCCAACCTGCAGCAGTTCAGTCCAGCCTGCTCCAGTCTAGTCCAATTCAGTACCAGAGCCACCATAGACTGTGGGAGAGGACTCTGATTCTAATAACTATGTAGACTATTAGGACCATAAATGACAATTATTGAGGACTAGTTTTTAGTTTGATTGAGTAATAAGAATTTGATATTACTTCACTTTATGTTTACATACATAAATATTATGTTTCATTAATGTTGTGATATATGTTTATGTTTAATCTTGGAGTTAAATTAGATATATAATTGTTTCGAATGGATAAGATTTTATTATTGGCAGGTCTGTTTCTGAATATTTGAGGTTTGCAGGTCTATTATTGTTTGTTGTGTGTGGTACGCACACATGCAAAACAAATTTTGCAATTTGATAATTATTTATCGACGGATGCATCTGTCGGTATTAGTTGTAATTGTTTTACCGACTGATCTTGCGTTCGTTAGTAAATATTTCAATTACCGATGAATATATATCAGTTGGTAAATATTACAGACAAGTCAATTACAACAAAATTCTGCTAGTCAAAAATCTGTCAATAATTACTATTTATCAACGGATATCATCAATTACCAGTAAAAATTACCGTCATTAATACACGATTTATTTGTAGTAGTGTGTGCATGTATTGTGTTTCTAAGAAAACAAACAAAAGGTGCTTACAAACCAAAGCCATCTACCATAAAATTCGATATGAATTTAAACATAAAAGTTTCCAAGCAAATATCATATGCCTCGGTTCATGCAAAATCTTAAAAAGATGCATATGGAAGCTATGCGTCGAGTTTTGAGATAGGTGAAAGGTACCATTTATCATGGAATACTTTTCAAGAAAAATGTAAGTTGTGAAGTAATAGGATATTGCGATGCAGATTATGTTGGTGATCATGACACTCGTCGTTCGACTACTGATTATATGTTTTCACTAGGATTGTGTCTTGGTGTGGCAAGAGACAACCAACAATTTCTTTGTCCAGTACAGAAGTCGAGTATAGAGCAGCGGGTATGGCAGCTCAGGAACGTACGTGGTTAATACAGTTGTTACAAGATTTGCATCAACCGGCTAATTATGCAGTTAAATTATATTGTGATCAGTAGTCTGCAATTCGTTTGGAAGAGAACCCTATTTTTCATGCTAGAACCAAGAATGTTGAGGTGCATTATCATTTCATTTCAGAAAAAGTGCTACGAGGTGAAATATAAATGAAGTATGTTAGTACTGAAACTGAGATTGCAGATGTATTTACCAAAGGTCTAAGTAATTCAAAATTTGAAGAGTTCAGAAGACAACTTGGTATGATCTTGTAGAGAATACTCATTGAGGGGGAGTGTTAAAATAGCAATGCTTATTTCTCTATTTACCTTCATTTAAGGAAAAACGTTATTTTATTTATATATTTACTTAGTTTACGGTGAAATTATAGTTAGGTATAATATTTTTAGAAACTATAGTCGTTATAAATGCATGCAACATCTTTGTGTTACATCATCACATATGATCACATACGATCAATACAAGAATACAAAGAACAATTTTTATAAGGTGGTGGGCACCAAAATTCTCTCGCTTCAAATATTTAATATTCAACAAAGTTAAGGATCCATCTCATGAACAATTGAACATCACAAATCACATTAAATTGTGGCATGACATCAAGTTTTATATTAAATTTCTGGTATTCACTTGTGTTTATCCTCAATGCTACAATATTAATTAAAAGATTGCAATAACTTTTTTTTTAGAAACTAGATAATCCTTCTATGAAACACTATGTAGCAAGTGAAACAATGCGTAGCGTGTTCATGGAATAAATTGACGTCTAGGATTAGAACAAGTCAATAAGCAAGATCTTAGCACTAAACCAAACAGAGTGCCTTTTTGAAATGCAACAACCTTGGAGATCTCTTTCTTCTCCATAAGGTAATAACTAGCCGGGTTTTATAAAATATTCCTAGTAGAGGTAATTATGTACCCTTCTTAACCAACAAAAAGTAAACTAAGTATTACATAATGAAATGCGATATTTTAAGAGGATTTCTTAGTAAAATATCATATGCTAAAACGGAAAAGAATTGACAAAAGTAAACGAGAAAATAAGTGCTATAAACAGCTCAGGTAAAGCCTCGTGAAGAGTGAAACAGGGTAAAATAAAGATAAATTTCTTAACTATAAGCATCTCTAGAGAAAAAAAAAAAAACAAGGAAAGGATGCAAAAAAGAAAATAGAAATCAAGGACACTACAATTAATTCCATAACTAAAGGGATCATGTTGTTCTTAAATAGGATAAATGACTTACCAAGTCATATTATAATTTTCTTTATAAATCTAGTGAGGGAATTTTTCTTTGGCGCAAGCTCTCTTTCCAAGTCTTTTGATTCACCATATATAAGATATACAGCTGTGTTCTTGACCACCAATCCATGACCAAAACTCACAAAAATCTCGACATTGTCTCCAAACCCTAAATTTGACATTATGCCATGCCAATCTTCAACATTAAAGGAATTTATTGTTCCATGGTTGTGTATATGGCTTGTGCACTTTGTGTAATTAACAATTAAGACACTTGTAAGACATTCGGTTACCATGATTCCAGGTGTTGATAAATAAACAACGCACAAAATCATTCCCTTTAAGTCACGATCTCGAGGCACCGTGAAAGAAACAGACTGTCCCTCTCCCGTATAGGCCAACCAATAAGGATCATTGTCACCTGGGAGTGAAACAACACATGACTCATTGCTTGCCAATACCTATATCAGGAGATAAAAGCTTAGTCATTTATCTAATTTTGTTATTGGAGTTTTCTTTTGCAATCACTATTTTTGTCGTTAAGAACTACAAAATCAGCATCTGTAATCAACAACAATGCAATACATAATTAAAACATAGCAAGGGTAATTGATCTAAGGAAATTTGGTTAATAGTTTTCTTATGTATATACATCACCATCATGTCGTTAGGGATTTAATACGCATTTCTGTTTTCATCTCTTTCAGTTTACGATCACTAGGAATAAAACATTCATGAGGGAAGTAAAGCAAGAAAATGGAAATCAATTTCCTAGTACTTAACATAGTCATAATCACATGGTTAGTTGATTATTAAAATAAAAATTTTTCCATGGCGTTGTGCAGAAATAGAAGCGAAGGGAGTTAAAAGTTTTGTATTGTATTTTATTTTCTGTCAGAGAGTTCACTAGGATTACTTTATGTTTAATAGCTAAAATGATGGTGAAGATAACAGTCAAAAGGAAAGAAAGAGAAGAACCTCAGATATGCTATTACTGATAGTATTTAAGAATTCATTGTAGCTTCCAACACCAATCAAAGAAGACCTGAAGTGATGCTTTGAAGTTCCTGATTCTGTCATATTTACACCATATTCGACCAGAATAGTTTTCACTTGCTTAGATAGTTGGAACTCATTGTCACATTGCACCAAAACACTTCGGAGTTTTGCAAGAGTGCTAAGCAATGGCACAACATCATCCCAACTATTATCCTCCATATCCATACAAAACGAATGAATATAAGATAGAGGATTCATAGTTGGTGACATCCAAAACCGAATGATAGAAGGAAAAAGATTATGTGATAATCCCTCAAATCTTCGTAGGGATATATATCCCATGCTTTTGGAGCTTACAATTGAAAAAGGCACTTGTTTCACAACTGTATTTTCAGCCATTATAATTATCAAGGATTCCATCTGCACTATATCTTTTTCCAATAGGCTAATCTTCGAACATCCAGAGAGAATGAGAATTTTTAAAGATTTCAACTTATATATCTCTTCTGGGAGATTGCTTAGGCTTGTGCAATTCTTCAAATTTAGCAGCATAAGATTGTAGAGACATCCAATAGATTGGTGTATTTCGAACAATCTGGGACAATTTTTAAGAATGAGTTGCTCAAGACCTGGTAGTCTCGAAAAGTCAGGGGTGTCTGTCAAGTACTTAGAGTGACTAAGATTCAGGACTTTTACCCACGCCAAAACCTTCTAGAAGATAGTTTTTTGATAAGATATTATAGAAGAAAATAAAAAAAATAAACTAGTTAAAAGTGGAAACAGATAATTTTTAATTTTGTTTAAGCAAAGTTTTAAAAGAAAATGGCACATGATAAAAACCTGGAGTTTTTCCCAGTCGAGTCGTAGAAGACTGTGTTTTAAATCAATCGATATTGCATCATGCAGATAAAGGTGGTTAGGTAGGGATTTTGAAGAAAACCCATGCAAACTGATCCAATTCCGTTTCTTAGAAAGGTACCCAGGATTTCGAGCGAGTTTCAGCGGTTTTGATTTGTATCTTATCTCTAAAGGATAAGTTTCGTTGCATCGTCTTCTGGTTAAAAACAGTTTCGCAGGCAATCTCTGGATGACTTTTGTCCCCTGGAATGAAAAGAGCTAAGACAAACAAATGTAATGCAAACACTTTAAATTAAGTTTCAAAACCATATAGAAAGAATGTTCTTACATTAATCTCTGATGCTGCCAATTTGGCATCTTTTCTTGGAATGTCACGAACAATTTCTCTTCCCATTTCTTGTAACCAAGGATGCATCCCATATTTGTTGTTTTTTTTAAGTTTTTTAAGGCTACGCTCTCTGAGAACGACTACTCCAGAGCGATTTAAGATCTTCGTGACATAAGCTCTACTTTTACAAACAAAGATAGAATATACCATAAGGAATATATCTTTTTCCATTTCATTGCGTAAACTATCGAAGCTTATTTCCAATATCTGTCGAACATCGTGCTGAGGAATTTTCCCTAATTTGTACAATATAATTTCCCATTCTGTTTGTGTCCTTCCAAATAAGTAAGTTCCAATGACTTCAAGAGTTAGAGGTAGTCCTCCACAAAAAGTAACTACCGTTTTTGCAAGGTAATTGTAACTTTCTTTTGGTTTTGCTTCTCTAAATGCGTGCCAACTAAGAAGCTCAAGCGACTCCTTTGCGCTCATTAGCTTTAGCTGAAGAACAGAATCAACTTGATGAATCCTAAGTAAGTCTTCATCTCTCGTTGTAATGATTATTACAGTTCCTCTACTGAATCTAGAACGACATCTGTATAGGTCTAAAAATGGACCATACGCATTCATATCGTCGAGTACAATGAGTAGCCTTTTGCCAGAAAGTCTTTCCCGAATCATTCTTCTTCCCATCTCAACGCTACGTATCTCCACCTTTATTTTTAAGATATCTAAAAGAAGTTGTTCTTGTAAACTAACATGACTTCTTGTTCGACTAACTTCTGAAACATCTTCAATGAAAATTTTCTTCGTGAATGTACCATGAATTTGATGGTAGATGGCTTTGGCAAGGGTGGTTTTACCTGATCCTTCAATTCCACATATCCCTATCGTATAAACATCCATGGATTTGTTTTTGATAGCTCGAATCACATCTTCCACATGGGATTGTAATCCAACGGGAAACTTAGTAGCAGATAAGACTGATAAATTAAGAACACACTTAACAATTTTGTTCACTAGTTCAGCATCACTCCTTCAAGTTCAATAGCAATACAGAATAAGTCATACAATATCAAAAATTAAATCACATTCTTAGAAAACGCTTGTTTGAGTGAGTTACTTACCTGTAATTGCTCTCATCCCATCCAAATAAATTTGCTATTTTGGTGAGTGCGTGGCTCCACTTGGACATGCCATGTTCCAGTTGTTGACCTGAAAATGTTTGTTGTGCCGTTGCTTTTAAGGCTTTTCCAAAATCTCCTTTTTGAAGACGTACATCAGATGGCTGAATTTCGTAATATACGGGCAAAACATGTCGACAATAAGTTTGGTGCCATTGAATGATTTGTTGAAGCTGATGAAGACACCAAGCAGATTCAGAATATGTTTTGGTGAAAACAACAATTGCTACCCGACAGAGATTGACAATAGGTCCTTCGATGTGCATTGGCTTGAATGCATTCTGGTGGTGAAGGAAAGTGGTGAATCCAACAGCAGAGAGTGCAGAATCTAGATGGGAAACAAATTTCTTACGGATGTCGTCACCGGTAAAGTTGATGAGCACATCGTACATCCATGGGTGTTTGGATGATGAAGACGCGAACTCCATGGAAGGAATTGATGAGGTAATGAAGTGTTAGAAAGAAAGCATGAATGCGACACAGTGAGATAATTGATGTTTATTGACAGAACAATCAAAGTACGCGGAAGATTAATACTTCTGTATAGTCATGGAAGCGCGTTAAGACCATCACAGAACCCTTTTTATTTTAGCCATTTAAAAATTAGACCAACACCCCTTTCAACCATACAAACAAATTGTTACTCTAATAACTATGAAATCTTTTTCTAATTATATTATGTTTTTTTTTCTTTCAAAATAACATATTAACTTTACTTTTTAATCAGAAAGCAATATACTGTCTACTTTTATATTATGCCCATAAAGTTTTAAAAGCATACGAATTGCGTCCTCTTTTCACATTACTCATATATGTTTAAAGGAGGTTCTTGTAACTATTTCTATTGACTTTGAATATCGTTCATGATGAATGATGGGTGCGCATCATGATTAGATGAAATACGAGAAAAGAAGGTGAAGGCTGGTGCGATAAATGGCCCCATGTAGAAGCTGAAATTAAGGAGAAAAGACGGGTGGAAAATAATTTTTAATGCTTTGCTTCATTCTATATAAAAAGATATAAAATGATTTCGATTTTCCTTTTGACGTATAAAAAATTGTCAAAATTTGAGAGTAAATATCTCTAATTTCAAATTGGATTTTGAAGTGTTTCAATTTATAACCTCTGATTTAAAATGAATGGTTCAACTAATAGATGAAGAAATATTATTATGAATTACGGTTTTTATAAGTATAATCGATTATTACTTCATTTTTGCCTTTTCTGCACATCATTCCCTTCAACAACATAAAAATGAAATTGCTGCTTTCCACAACTTTTCCTTGTCAAGTGGGGAACAGATTATTTCTCCTACACCTAGAATTATTACACTCCATTCACACACTAGAAAAAGAAAAAAAAAAGATATCCTACTTTTACAACTCAATGCCAAGACTTCCTAAGTTGAAAATGATAAAAGAAGACGAAAAAATAATTCTGTAAACTGAAAGAAAAAGAGAGAAAAAGAATTGTAGAGACAATTTCTCAAACTAAAAAACTAAAACATGATTTCTCCCTCTATTAGAGCTTATTTTGTCTACATATAGCCTTTCTAATAAGTTGAACACATGGGCCTAATTAAGAGTTCTAATTAGATCCACAAGCACAATTACCAAAGTCTAATTTAAATAAGGAAAAAATGAATCTGCATAATTTCATATACAAAAATTCAACAAATTTTCTTTGTAATTTCCAAAAATTCTAAGAAATAGTAAAAGATTCCAAATTCAACAAACCATATATCCATTTTAAAGCTCTAAAATTTTAGAATCTAATGCAACTAGAATTGACAAAAAAATACATGAAGTGTTTTTTGTGGTGATGCATACATTTCCCTACTTGCTTATAAAACTTTGCGTAGCAATTCCCAAGTATAGATTTCCAAATAAAATTTGTAATGATATATTACATAAAAAATTATAAACTTTACAACCCTACACCATTTTACGGCTTACACTACACAAGGATGGCAACACTAGAGATGACAAATAAACCCGTCCCCATGGATATTGTCCGAATCCGTCTCCGTTTTGACGGGGAATCCCCGCATTGACTGGATATGGGTATGGAGAATCCCCGACTTTTTCAGTTGGGTATGGGGATGGGTATAGGGATATACATATCCCCACCATAATACTCGTCCCGCCATATCTCCGTCCTCATTTAAATTATTAAAATATTCACAATTAATTAAGTAACCCTATATATATATATATATATATATATATATATATTTTCTCTATTTTTTATTTCTTCTAATTATTTGGTTTGTCATGAAACTCATTCGTACCTCCAATATATTTTTCATCTTATCATAACCTTTATGTAATTAAGTCAAAATGATGTATATTAATTAAAATTTTTTTATACCTCACATTTGAATATTTCTATTATTTTTTAATAATTTTATTTATTATATATTTTCCTTTCACATGAGAATGTTTATACTCAATTTAAGGTAATATAAAAAAATTCTTTACTTATTTTGAAGAACTCTTTTGTTTCGTTAAAATAATTTTCGTTATTTTTCAATCATTGAGTATATATGTTGATATTTGAAAAGTTTTCTTAGTTCTCTAAGGTATTTTTCATCTTATCATACCCTTAATTATACGTTTTATTTCCTTTGTGGGATTTCTTTCAATAGTCTCTCAAATTATTTCTAAGACACACATATGTTAGTTTTTTAATATATTTATTTATTGTTTATTTTCATCATGTAAAATAATATTTTGATATATTCTATCTAATTATTTTTTATTTTCTAACTCATTATTAATCATACTGTAATTTTTTCACTTTAATTGTATAAATAACTTTTATTTACTACAATATAAAAGTTTAATGTAATTGCTATGAATATATTTTTGTCACTATCCAACATATATTGAAGTTCAAAAGATACAAAATCTATGTCAAAATTTTATTATTATATTTATTATTTGTTCTTTGTGTCATTTTGATCAAGTGATGTATTATAACTTTTATTAGTGTATAAAAAATAGATTCATTAAAATTTAAAAAATATATTTTAATTTGAATATTTGTTTTCCTTTTATATTTTTTTTAAATATTTTTTAATTTTATCAACTAAGTTTCATTAATGTTTGTAGTTTACAAATTTAATAAATGTTTTGGTTCTCATGAAATTTTATTTGGTATTCTAATCTAAAATGTAAATTATTATAATTTATTTCAAAGTATTTGATATGGAAGAAACAACCATCCTCATAATATTGAATATTTGATAATATTATGTTCTTTTACCGTAATTGTTTTTTCTTTTACAAAAATTAATATTGAAGTAGTTAGAACATGGGTACCCGATGCGGATGGGGATGGGACAAAAGTTTGATACCCGTTGGATTTGGGTATGGGGATGGGGATGAATTTTTTCTGCGGGGATGGGTATGGGATAACGAAACCCGTCTCCGCCCCATTGCCATCCCTAGGCAACACCATTTTACGGCTTACACTACACAAGGACGACAACAGCTTAAAAACCATTCCTTAAGTTAGGATTAGGCCACAATTTTTTATTGTAGGCTATACTTTGAGTTTTATTTCCCTCCAAGACCAATCATATAGAAAAAAAACATTTCTTGTTTCTTTTAAGCAACATATTATGAAATGTGAAGAACACATGAGGCAACACTTATCTCAAGAGAAATATATAGAAAATTGTTCAACAGATTTAATGTTAGAAATGCTAAAACTAGGAATACATCTTTGGAAATTCACGTAAAGTTTTCAAAAGGGAAATCTTCTCGGACAGATGAAGAAGAAAGTTACTTGTAAAAAATGTCGTATGCATTTGCAATAAAGAGCTTGATGTATGCTATGGTTTACACCAAACCTAACATAGCACATTTAGTGGGAGTTGTGAGCATGTTTCTATCAAATCTCTGAAAGGAGCATTGGAAAGGTGTGAAGTGGATATTAAGATATTTGAAGGATACCTCAAACGTGCATTTGTCTTTTAGAAGAAGTAATCTCACTTTACAAGGGTTTTTTGATGTAAACTTGAAAGGAGATCCAGATGGTAGAAAGAGCACAACAAGTTACTTTTTTACATTAAGTGGTAAAATTATTAGTTGGAAGTCTAAACTTCAAGGAAGAGTCTCCCTCTAAACCACTAAAGTTGAGTATGTAGCTATATCAAAAGTAGTGAAGGAAAATATATGGTTGAAGAACCTTCTAAAAGAGTTAGAGAAAGAGCAAGATGACTCTTCGTTGTTCAGTGACAATTATAGTGCTATATGTCTTGCTAAAAATCCAATTATTCATTCTAGATGCAAGCACATTGAATTTGAGTATCATTTTATTAGAAACTTCATAAATGATGAAGACTATTGTTTTTGTTGAAGATTCCAAGTAAAGAGAATCCAACTGATATGTTGATCAAGACTATCACAACAAATAAGTTAAGGCTTTCTATTGCCTCAAACTAGTCTTCAAGAATAATTGATCGTGAAGGCACTACACTAGGTGATAATGTAAATCAAACTCCAAGTGGGAGAATTGTTAGTATTATGGAGTTTGATTTAGTCCTACATCGTTTAGTACTATGAGATGTTGTTCTCTATTTGGTTATATAAGCAACCCTCTTTGAAGCTTGAAATATACATAAAAATAAAATACTTCCTAGTATAGTTGTGGACATATAGGCATACACATTGTACGCTGAACCACATTAAATTCTTATGTCATTTATTTTTTTTCTTCCTTTTATTGTCTTGTTCCTAATAGCTGGTGATGTTTTATTCCAAAGAAGCAAGTTCAATTTGTCGAAAGTTCAACTATGAAAAATCAAGCTGACAAAAGAAGAAGAGATCTACACTTTACAATTGATGTTGCTAAATCTGTAGCCATATCGTCATCACTCTGTGGTTACGAGAAAGGATCAGGAGTTGAGCATTTAGACATTTCTTACATACTTAAGCTTCTTGATATTTTTTAGACATATTTTCTTTCTAAGAAATTCGTAGGGTGCATGCCATTGCTTTTAGTCACAACAAAATTCGGCCACTCAGTTGTACCGTTGCAAGTTTTGTACTCCCGTAACATCATGAGACAATCACAACTAATTTTTCAAGTTTCAATTCAATGGATTTCATTAGAGTCTTCAACTGTTAGCTAGGAGGATGTTAAAGAGATTAAAGAAAATTTTCCTAATTTGATGTTAAAGAGATTAAAGAAAATTTTCCTAATTTCAACCTTAAGGACAAGTTGGTTTCAGTGGAAGGAGTATTGTAACATGCGCACAAAATAATACTAATTAAGCTAGATATGGGGAAAAACTGAGTTATTCAAAGAAGTTACGTAGAGGGTGATCTAAAAGATGGGGACAGAAGAAAAGTTGTTAGGCAAAAGAAAAAGAATACTATATATTCAAAGAGTTTTTTAGAATATTTACTTAGTTAATATCTTTTTTTATTTAAATTAGTTTTTAAGAAATATTTCAGTTTTAAAAATTAGTTATTTTTGAGATTAAGATTGAAATATTGTAAGTATTCTATCACATTTTGCTTTATATATATATATAGGTTATATCAATAAAATACAAGAACAAGTACCTCTATATGATATATTTATTATATCTCATACTTTTCATATTTTCAAAAGTCCTGAAAATTCTCAACATTCTCAACAGTGGTATCGAAGCCCTTGTTCTTATAACCTATAGAATGGAAGGAAATATCTCACAAAGTCGTTATTCCATTCTTTGATGGTGAATGCTATGATCTATGGTAGTAAGAATGCAAAAATATCTACAAGGGCTAGATCTATGGGAGTCATGGAGGAAGATAGTGTTCTCTGGCCTGAAAATCCCATTGTGATTCAAATCAAAATGCACAAGGAAAAAGAAAGACGAGAAACGCAAAGACAAAGTCATGCTTGTTTGCAAGTGTTTCACAAATCCTTCTTACCAGGATCATAACCCTAAAGTGTCCCAAAGAAATTTGGGACTATTTGAAAGAAGAATACGAATGAAACGAGAAGATTCGAGATATGAAAGTTTTGAACTTGAGAAGGGAGTTTGAGATGCTAAGGATGAGAGAGTCTGAGATAATTGAAGAATACTTAAACAAATTGTTGGGTATTCCAACAAAATAATTTTTTTGGAAAAAGATTGTTCAGATTCTAGACTCGTTGAGAAGATTTTAGTGACTGTGATTGAAAGATATGAAACATTTATTGCTTTCTTACGATATCCCTTATATTTCTCACATATCTCATATTTTCAAAATTCCTAAATATTCCCAACAGTCTTGTATCGGAGAGTGAGGTCATATAGTGTGGTATGGTATTCTCTATGATAATTATTTTTATTTGTCTGATTACACTTTCACAGGTATTGTCGCTGCTGAAATCAAGAACCTGCTACTGTTCCTATACAATGATTTTGTTACTTCTATTGTATTGCTCTCTAATACTAAAACTTTGTTACATTTAAAAGTGTAATAAAATCCACACGTCTTAATCAGAATACCCCTTTTAAGTTGTTTTAGCTGTCCAACTTCAACAACTCCTCTGAATAAAGCCTCGTTGTCAACTTTGCAAGACCCTGAGACATGAGCCGAAACAACCTAGGTATATTTTCTATAACATTTTCATTTGAAAAGGAGGTTAATTATAATAGTCATTTTTGCCGCTTACTGCTGTAATTGTTGTTTTACTTCCTCGTAGAGAGCGAAAGGAAGAAAAACATATCCAACTTGTCGTTCTGTGCTCCGATAACATCGTTGCAGTTTCGTTATTAACCATAGTTACGATGCATTCACTTGCTCCTACAACTCTTATCGACACCAAATCGAATCAACTTGCTTTCTTGCTTTTACCGTCTCGGTCGTGTTTCATCGAATTGAATCAATGTCTTACACTTCATCATCCTCAAAATCTAAGCCCCGATGGATATACGATGTGTTCATCAGTTTCCGGGGGCCAGACACTCGTAAGAATTTCGTTTCTCATCTGTATTCCGCTCTTGCAAATGCCGGGGTCAACACTTTTCAGGACGACAAGAAGCTTTCCAAGGGACAACGGCTAACAGAACTGTTTCATGCAATAGAAGTGTCTCAAATCTCCATTGTTGTTTTCTCCGGAAACTACATTTGCTCTACATGGTGTCTTGACGAACTCGTCAAAATCATGGAATGCCATGCTTTTAGAGGTCAAGTGGTTTTGCCAGTATTTTACGACGTTAACCCTTCGTCTCTACGTAGCCGGAGCTGTGTTTCTTACGAAGTCATTTTTGAATATGATAGTGACCTCCACCGGGTGAAAAAACGGAAACGGAAGAAAGCACTGAGCGAAGCTGCAGGTTTGTTAGGTTGGAATGTTTCGAATTACAGGTATATATATGCTTTTTGTCCCTTGTTTTAATTATCAGATTTTTTTGTCCATCCATCTATTATTCTTTAATGTAAGGGAATCTAACTCACTTAGTTGAGCAGGGTGCGTGAGTTATTATGAACTTTCTTTCTTATATGTTTCAATTCCTACGAATAAAATATTATCGTTTTCTTCTAATACTTAATTTAAATTTGTATACTTAGTGGCTTTATGGAACTCCGATTTTATCTCATTATAATTTGTATCCATTATCATTTTGGGTTTTTGTTTTCCTTTTTGTTTTTTTTTTTCTAGAAATGAAAATGTTGTCGTGAAGGAAATTGTTAGTGAAGTTTTGGAAAGACTAGATAGAACATGCATGTCTACAACAGACTTTCCAGTTGGATTGAAATGTCGTGTGCAACATTGTATTGGCTTTTTAAGAAAACAAACAAGAGGTGCTTATATATTAGGGATTTGGGGAATGGGAGGGATTGGTAAAACAACCATAGCCAAAGCCATCTACAATAAAATTCGATATGAATTTAAACATAAAAGTTTCCTTGAAAGTATTAGAGAAGTTTGGCAAAGAGATCAAGGGCAGATTGATTTACAAGAACGACTTCTATCAGATATCCTTGAAACAGAAAAGGTGAAGGTTTGTAGCATTTATTGGGGAAAAGCTATGATCAAGAAAATGCTTTGCAAAACAAGAGTACTTGTTGTACTCGATGATGTGAATACAATTGAACAATTTAAGGCACTATGTGGAAATGGCAATGGGATGGTTCAAGGAAGTGTAATAATCATTACAACAAGAGATTTAGGCTTACTCAATATGCTTGATGTTGACCATGTATATGAAGTGGAGGAAATGAATGAGATTGAGTCCCTTGAGCTTTTCAGTTGGCATGCTTTTAAGGAAGCAAATCCACCAGAAGCTTTCCTTGAACTCTCAAAACAAGTAGTCACTTACTGTGGAGCACTACCTCTAGCTCTTGAAGTTCTTGGATCTTATCTGTACAAGAGAAGAAAAAAAGAGTGGGAAAGTGTAGTATCAAAACTAAAGGAAATACCAAATGATAAAATACAAGAGAAATTAAAAATAAGTTATGATGGTTTAACCGATCACACGGAGAAGGACATATTCCTTGACATATGCTGCTTCTTTATCGGTAAGGACAGAGGCGATGTAACAGAGATACTGAATGGTTGTGGACTTTATGCTGAAGTCGGAATAGAAATCCTGGTAGAAAGGAGCCTCATAAAAGTTGAAAAGAATAACAAACTTGGGATTCATGATTTGCTACGAGACATGGGAAGAGAAATTGTTCGTCAAAGTTCACCACAAGAACCACAGAAGCGCAGCCGATTGTGGGTTCATGATGATGTACTTGATATATTGACAGAACATACTGTAAGAACTTTCTCTTACTATTTTTGAACTATAAACATCCTCAATGATGTAATTGGCACAGTAATAAAAGTTTGTACTTTTGTTTTCTGAATCATATAACTTTGCAAGTTTCCATTTAAAACCATGGCATTTGTATTTATGTTTCGATTTTGTTAGAGATCCCACGTTAACTAGAGATAAGACAATTCTATAATAATATTGGGTACAAACCTCATCTTAAAAATCAGTTTTGTAGAGTTGAGTTAGTCTTAAAGTCCACTTCTTAACAAGTTTAAAACCATTAGATTGGTATTTACCTTTTCAAAGTATCTAGCTTCTAGATGTATACTTAAGTAGCATCTTATGTTTATTACTTCTTAACTTTGTCTTGTAAAAACTGCCAATCCTTTTCCTTGTTTATAACTCTGTTTCATTTATTTTTCATAGGGAACAAGAGTCATCGAGGGATTGGCTTTGAAGATGCAAAGAACCAGAGGAGTTTGTTTCAGTACTGAAGCCTTTGAGAAAATGAAGAGACTTAGACTTTTGCAACTTGATCATGTACAAGTAGCTGGAGATTATGGGCGTCTTCCCAAAAAACTGAGATGGGTTCATTGGAAAGCATTTTCATTAACCCACATACCTGAAAACTTTTATCAGAAAAACATAGTTGCTATTGACTTAAAATACAGTTCTCTTAAACTAGTATGGAGGGTGCCCCAGGTATATATACGTACATATATATTTACACATTACATGATATTTTCTATGATGATAATTCCAATTTGGAAAAAAGCTCACGTTTTAAATTTTCTTGCAGTTGCTGGAGGGATTAAAATTTCTCAATCTTAGTCATTCCAAGTACTTATCAAAGACCCCAGATTTTTCAAAACTACCAAACCTTGAGAAGCTCATTCTCAAAGATTGTCCAAGCTTGTTTGAAGTTCACCATTCAATTGGAGATCTAAATAACCTCCTTCTGTTAAACTTGAAGGATTGTACTTGCCTTGGTAATCTTCCAATGGTAATCTATAAGTTAAAGTCATTACAAACCCTCATCCTTTCTGGTTGTTCAAATATTGACAAGTTAGAAGAAGCCATAGGGCAGATGGAATCCTTAACAACTCTATTTGCAGACAATACTAGACTAAAACAAGTGCCTTTTGCCATAGTAAGATCTAAAAGGATTGGATACGTATCCCTTTGTGGATATAAAGGATTGGCACGAAATGTATTTCCTTCTCTCATATGGTCTCTGATGTCACATACAAGAGGAGTTTTATCCTGTTTTCAACCATTTGGGATCATGCCAACATCAATAGTCTCAATGGATATACAGGATACTAATTTGGTTAACCTATCAAACTTCCGTGAATTTTCAAAACTTAGAAGTGTTTCTGTACAATGCGACTCAGATTTTCAACTAACTCAAGAACAAAGAATAGTTCTGCATGAGTTATGCAATGTAAACTTTTCTGGATCAGAAAATGCATATCTATCACCAATTTCAGAAAATTCTATGGTATCGTATTTGATTGGAATGGGAAGCTACAAGCAAGTCTTCACTATGCTTAGCAATAGAATATCAGAGGTTCTTCTCTCTCTTTTTCTGTTGTCTACCTTACTTTTCCTATTCATTTTTACAGCGCATGAAATATTTTTTCCTCATAAAATTATGTATTTGTTTACCCAGCATATAATGGGGTTACGTGCATGTTTATTTATTTTGCATTTCGCTTGTGACAATCTCCTTTGTACAATTTCTGTCGCCCATTTTTGGAGTCTTAAAATTCATAGTGTAAGTATTGTATATCAGTTTTTCATGGCATATCAGTTCTACAACGTTTTCTCTCTGTAAGAGTTTCACAACACTATTGAAATTAAAATTTATGCTAACTTTGTGTTGTATATAGTGCTTTTTGTCGTTGACTGAATTTCAATCCATTTTCTTGTCTATGTTTTTTTATGAAGTAAAGTTTAATTGTTGACAATATCAACTTGATATCATAATAAATAAATAACTAAGCTTTGCTGCATGATACAGGTCTTGAGAAGCAGTAGTTCCACTGATTTTGTTCTTCCAGGGGACAATTATCCTCACTGGTTAGCCTATAAAGGGGAAGGTCATTCAGTACCTTTTCAAGTTCCTAAAGCCAGTAATTGTCGCATGAAGGGAATGCTGTTGTGTGTTGTTTATTCATCAACCCCTGAAAACATGGCAACTCAAGCTCTCACTAATGTCTTCATCTTTAATTACACCAAGTGTACCGTTCAAATATATAAGAAAGCAACAACAATGTTCTTTAGTGATGAAGATTGGCAGTGTGTAATATCAAAGCTAGGACCCGGAGACAACGTGGAGATTTTTGTCGGTGATGGTCATGGAATCACTGCTAAGAAAACAGCTGTGTATCTGATATGTGGTCAGACAATTAAAATGAGAATGGAGTCACTTGGAATGAGTGCACAACCAACCACAGATATGGAAATGGAGGCAAAGAAGCCGAAGAAAAATATATTTGGAACAATTAGAAACAAATGATTATGTTCATGTTTATGTCGATGATGAATCAAATGGATATATTTGTAATTACGTCGGTTGAGATAATTATTTATTTTAATTGAATCTGTTATTTGTGGGATCAACACTCTTAAAAATTATTATACTATATAGTTGACTATGAATACGTTTGCCAAGATCAATAAGCACATAACAATGTGTTAATGCAATGGATTGGATATAAATACCAATCCGAGAAGGAGAAAGTTGCTTTTTGGCCCCTTGTCCATGTCCATAATCTCATCTAGGCCATGAATAGGATTTCCTCTCAAACAACCTTGGCTTTTCTAAACTAAATGTCATTTCTTTGTATAGGATTGCCCTTTATTCTGTAATAATATTTTTTGAAAAATGCAAAAATTATCATATGAAATGTTTTTGAATCTTCACGTGTAATTTCTTTTTCAAGAGTAAGTTTTTCTTTTTTCAGATCTTTATTTCGTTTTCTTTGTTCATCCTCTCACACAATCACGCAGTTCCTTTTCTGTTTGTTCTTTAACAACGCTCTTTTGCTTTGGTATCTTCACAAGCTTTCAAACGTTATATTTGGAACTTGTTCAAGCTATTTTTGCATAACTTTGACCTAATCTTGGTCGTTTAGCTTTGTAGAAGATCTTTGGCTGTAGTTGGGATTTGAATATTGAGTTCTCTTGTAGGAGGATTTTTTTTTAAATCCTTCCACTGCAAATGATGGCATCAGGCATATGGTCTCTCCATAGTTAGGAGTAGAATTGTCAATTTGGCACAACCCATAAAATTTGACCCTAGCCTACGTGGGTTGGGCCTAAAAACCCAAAGGCCGAGAAATCCTTCTGTTGGAAAAGTCCACAGATACTAAAACTTCACAGAAAGCCTGTGGGTCAGGGCAGTTCACTGGGTTTCTTTTCAAAGATTAACAATGTATATTTCTTTAAATATATTATTAAACTTTAGGTTTAGGTCACCCTATCTCAACAACCGACCCTTGTCCATCTATCTCGACAATCAACCTGACCCGATGAATCTCAACTTTGGCCATGGGCTTGCCTGTCTCAACCTTAAGCTCAAACAACTCCGTCTCAACCTTCGACATGTCGGCCTTTGGCCATGGCCAACCTGTCTCGATCGTTGGCCTGCCTCGATTGTCTGTCCTCCTCGACCGTCGGCCCAAGCTGGCCTAAGCCTGCCCATCTTAATCGTCGACCCGAACCTTCTCATTTGTTGGCTCGACTTGTCTCGGACGTCGACCTGGGCCATCCTATCTCAGATGTCAACTTGGGCCTGTCTTGGTTTTCGAAATGGGTAGTCCAGTCTAAGTTGTTGGAATAAGTTGTCCCATATCGTTTGTCACCCCGGTAAGGCCCATCTCGACCGTTTGCTCAACTCGTCTCGTCCATCGGCCTAGTCAGGCCCGTCTCGACCATTGGCCCTGGTTGCCCCGTCTTAGATGTCAGCCTAAGCCCACTCGCCTCGACCTTCATCCCGGTATGGTCTCATTTGTAGGCTCTAGCTAGCCCTTCTTCGTCACCGTCCTAGCCCTAACCGACTTGTCCCGTTGCCCGCTTAGGCCTTCGGCTCAACTTGGTCTTTCTCGACCGTGTGTTTGAGCCATTTCGACTCGTCTCGGCCGTAGGCCGTAGCGAGCCCTTCTCAACCATCGTCCTAGACCAATCCTTCTTAGTTGTTGTCCAGGGTTAACCCTTCTCGATTGTCATTCTAGGTCGACCCATTGCATAGTGATAGAAATGTGTCGTACTATCTCGACCTTCAACCGAAGCACACTCATCTCGATCGTTTGTTGTCACATCTCGATGTCAAGTAAGCCCTACCCATCTCGGATGTTTGGTCAGCCCAACCTAATTCGGTCATCGACCGTCAACTTGGGCCAACGCTTCTCGTTTGTTTTCCCGGACCGACCTCTTTGATTGGTAGCTCAACTCGTCTCCTGTCAGCACGGGCCGACTCGTCTCCTGTAAAGTTAGGATATTGTGTGTGTGAATGGGATTTAATAATTGTAGTTGCAGGAGTAGCAATTTCTTTTTTGATGTAGTGACAGGGAATCATGTGCAGAAAAAGGATAAAATGAGGTGATAACCAATTATACTTAAAAAGAATAATCCATTTATAATATTTCTTCATCTATTAGTTGAACCATTCATTTAAAAGCAAAGGTTATATATCAAAAGGCAAATTGAAATCATATCATATCTGTGTATGTACAATGAACATAAGAGCAAAGCATTAAAAACCATTTTCCACCGGTTTTTCTTCATAATTTCAGCTTGTACATGGGACCATCTATCTCACCACCCATTCGTTTCTTTTCTCGTATTTTAGCGAGCATAAGCATAAACAAACAGTGATAATGCGCACTCATCAATCATCATGACCATTCAAGTAGAAAAAAAATACAACGTTCATGTTTTTTCACGAGTTTAGACATACACCAGCCACTGTAATGAGTCCCACATCGGGGAGGTCACCTCAAAGAGGAGGCCTTATAAGGACTTGGGCTCTCCCACTCTAATAGCTAGCTTTTGGGGTGTGGTTCTCCCAATGACTTATGCTCATTACAAATGGTGCTTTCATTGAGAGCCGGCCAACCGGTGGTTGTAGACCCGCCGGGGCTAGATGCCCGTCATGGTGGTGAGAGCCGCCGGGACGTCGGCTTTCGAAGGGGGTGGTAATGTAATGAGTCCCACATCGGGGAGGTCACCTCAAAGAGGAGGCCTTATAAGGACTTGGGCTCTCCCACTCTAATAGCTAGAGTTCAAAGTCAATAGAAATAATTAGAATGATTTCTTTTAAAGATTTTCATTTAAAGATTTATCTGTAATGCCAAAAGAGAATGCAATTCTTATGCTTTTAACACTTAAAAGCAGAAAAAGAGACGCAGTGTATTGCTTTTAAAATAAAAAGTAAAGTTAATATGTAACGTTTTTAAAAACATGTAATTTGAAAAGGATTTCTTAGTTGTTAGAGTACGTAATATTTTCTTTATATGGTTGTTGAAAGTGGGCGTTGGTCTAATTTTTCAAATGGCTAAAGTAAAAGAGGTTCTGTGATGGTCTTAAAGCGCTTCCATGACTATAAATAAAGTTTTGATCTT
>Ga0214545_1002326_pt1 | contig 36603 bp, 22 predicted proteins | sample CNSS4metaG_FD_160064 | JGI IMG/M metagenome (GOLD analysis project Ga0214545, IMG submission 160064) | Root nodule microbial communities from cowpea collected in UCLA plant growth center, Los Angeles, California, USA - CNSS4 | ecosystem: Host-associated > Plants > Roots > Nodule | place: USA...
CATGATGCATGTTGCCAAACACTATGGTCAAGTTCACATGTTTTTTGTGCATGGTATTTCTGAAGCAAAAGTGGTGGAAAATGATTTAGAAGATAAACTGGGTTATTAGTGTGGGATGACTTAGAGAATGGAGAGAGCAGTCATATCAATGATAATGACAAGAAGGTTTAAGATGAGGTGGACAAGATTAATTAGGAGGTTCAAGAGGAGGTTAATGAGGAAGTTCAAGATGATAGGCATGAATCTGAGGTTGAGGTTGAGGTTGGTTTTGGTTACTTTGAGGTTGAAGTGCAAATGGGGGGTGATGGTTTAAGTGAATGTGAGGTGCAATCTCACGTGAGGAATCATTTGCCTCAAGTTAACAAAACTGATATGAAGGGTGACGAAGGAGTTCAAGATGAGGTTTAGCATAAGGCGAGCGATGAAGTACATCAATAAGAAGTTAGAACCTAAAATAGAATAGAACAAAACAACTAATTTATTGTGCACCTAGATATAGATTACATCATTGATCATTCATAGCATCCAAACTTAAAGCTTAATGCAAACTTTTGATTAGAAAGGTCCAAGACATTAGGGTTCTTATTAATAAGTTTAGACTTGTCACTAACACATTAGGAATTGTTACATAGTGGTGTAAAGGCTAGAGTAGGAATTGGATGTATATTCTTTAGTGTTTTTCATATTGATTATTCTCTTATGTTGCATGATTATGATTGACTGAGAAGTCATTTGCTCTTGCATTAGCCTAATGGGTTGACCTGGATTTTTTATTAATAATTTTATCTTTCATGAGGACATGAAAAACTTTAAATTTTTTTGTATTTTTATAATTGGCATTATCATGTTTTTATTATGTTTATTTTTTATCTTTTATTAGTATTTTTTTTTATATAACTAAGGGTTTATTAAATAGTTTTAGAAAAGACAAGTATTTTGTCTTTTATTAGATAATTTAGATTTTATTATATAATTTTAGAAAAGATAAGTATTTTATCATTTATTAGATAATTCAATTTTTATTTATTAAATTGGAAAAAATAAGTATTTGATTTATATTTTGTAGATAAGTGGAAATCTCAGAGATTTAAGAAGTTATCAACATAATCAAATATCAATAGAGTTGGTAACTTCAATTACAAATTCAAGTGCAAATTTCAAGTTAAGTCTAGTTCTGAAAGTCCTTAAATAGAAGGCTCTACACAGTTAAAAATAAGTCTAGTTCTGGAGGCTAGAGACATTCATTATTATTCGTTTTCCTAGAGTTTAGAATGTATAGGAGTAATTAACTCCTATATTCACGGGGGTTTGACGTAATGTATCTTTAATCTTTATGATTTCTACTATTCAATATATATTTCTTTTCAATATTCTTGTGTTCTATTACCGTTTTTAGTTGCATGAATTGATTGTTTGCATATTTATGGGTATCTAATCATTGGACACAATGTTAGAACCTAGAACACAATAGAAACTCTAATTGATTGTGCATCTAGACATGGACTACATCATTGGTCATTCCTAGCATCCAAATTTAAAGCTTAATGCAAACTTTTAATTATGAAAAGGTCTAATAAGAAAAGGTCTAGGACATTAGGGTTCTTATTAAGAAGTTTAGACTTTTAATAAGAAAAAAAATGAGTTAAGCACAAAATTTTGTTGCAATTTTATGTTTGGTTTATTGATTTATTGAATTGCAATTAGTCTTTTCTTAGAGTCTTCGCATTGTCTCCTTTAACTCTTTTTTGTAGTCCTATTTTATTTTTAATTTATTGTGTTGTGTCTTTAAAATTTCTTGAAGTTTTGTCTAGAGTTTTGTATTTTCTTTGATCTCTTGAGTCAAGATTTAGATCTCGCAACGTTTTTTACATTGTTTGTTCACTCTTTGCTTAAGCTACAGGAGTTATTTGCCATGTACTAAAGAGAATTTGAGTGGTAAAAGGTGAGAGAATACATTCAAGAAATAACCTATAAGTGTGATACACAAGTGAGAATTTGAGTGAAACACTTAAAAGAATGGTGATGTCCTAAATATATTTTATTATACTAAACATTTTCTTGCAGGAACTAGCAATATTGAGTAATGCAACATGTTTCCACAAAGGCATCCTTCTAGAACTGGTTTAACATATAGTTTACATTATCCTACTCCCAACCAGGATCATTTGGTTAGAGGACTTGAACGTACCAAGAGAGTGACACGTAGAGATACATCTAGTGTTTATGGGGCCGTGGTGGAGGATGTCAATGCCTTGGAATCCAGAATTATAAAGTTAAATGGCAAGATTCCTAGTATTAAAAGGAAGCACAATCTTGACAGAAAATCATTGTCAAATACAAGTGCACTAAGATGTTCTAAATGTGAAGGCTATAGGCATGAAATTCATCAATGTCCTAATGGGGATGCAAGTCCCATGACTAATGAAGACCTCAAGAACTACATTTTTTAATTGAAAGAGGAGGAAGAAAGGGCAATGCAAAAATTCGATGTATTGAAAAGAAGACAAGAGCGAAAGCTAAAAAGAGCATATGAGAATAAAACACTTATAGGAAATGAAGCAAAGGAAAGAGAGAAAAAGAAGAGAAAGAAAAAAAAAAAATAAATAAATATATATATATATATATATATATATATATATATGAGAGAGAGAGGGAGAGAGAGAGAGAAAAAGGAGAAAGAAGAGCGAGAAAAAGAAAAGAAAGAAGAGACTAGAAAAAGAGAGGGGAAGAAAAGAGAGAAAAAAAAAGAAAGAAAGAAGATAGCATTATGAATTATTAATGAAGAAAGGTACTAACTTTCCTCTTATTGTTTTATTGCCTAGGGAAGAATTATTCATCCAAGAGCAATGACGTCAACAATGGAAAGAATAAAGGATACTTATGGAAGACTTGTTCATCAAGCGACAATGGGATCAACAATGGGAAGAAGAAATGACGATAAAAAGGAGGGAACAAGCTTAGAAATATATGCTCATGAATTAGCTTGTTTACCCATTCCTAACAAACCTACGGGTGATCAAAGTCATACCTATAGTTTGGTTGTTTGTTTGTGCAATATTCCTTAGCTTTTCTTTAAGCATTACATCTTTAATTTAAAATTTTTTGATACTTTGTGCAGGTGGGTATTTGACCTTAGAGGCAGACCTCCAAAATCTTTGATAATAAGATATTGGCCTCTTCTAGGATCCAAATCTCGTTTTAATAGAATTTCTATTTTTTTTTATTATTTTAGATTTGTGTCTTTGATTTATATTTGTGTGTACTTTGGACAAGGTGTATCATAGAGATATATAACCTCATTAAAATATAAAAATATATATTAAAATTTTAAAAGTAAAAGTATTCAACTCACAACTTAAAAAAAAAAAAATTAACCCTGATTTCTTTTTATGAATAGAAATAGTCGATGTAAGGTTAACATCTTATTCATCTCAAGTAAAATATTTTCTTTTAAAAAAATTAATCAATTTAAGAATGGTTTAATATTTTATATAATTTTATTTAATTTAAAAATCATTTTTAAACTACATTAGTTTTACAAATTTAATTAAAGATAAATTATCTTAAGGATAATGACTTCTTTATACATAATCAACTTTCATACTCTAATATGATTTCAAATTTTTCTTTTTAAGTTTTTCTATAAACTAATAGAATTACTCCTTTATTTATCTATTTTGTTTATTTTCATTCATAATATCTATCTAAAAAATAAAACTCAATAAAATAATTTTTTAAAAATAAATATGTAAAAATTAAATAAAATAATTCAAATTTAATATATCTAATATTTTAAAAATTCTTATAATTTTCTATCCGAATCCATAATCATAATCATATATCACATTTTGAAGACATACCAATAGTTCACCATATGTAGGAAAGACAAGGTTTTAATATGTTAATCATTTTCCATATCCATTAAGAATTTCCCCCCATTTTATCTTCCAATGTTGTGATGATTCACTTCATATTTGAAAAGACTTCATAATTGGTGTAAGATTTTCTTAAAGGGTGTGTGTATATAAATTTGATAAATGCATATATAAATAAAATTTTGAATAAATACAATTTGTTTAAAAGAAATCAATAATCTAGTAGTTATTTATCACAAGTAGAGGGAGAATATGGGACATAGAGGTACACACTTTTGAGAAGTTGACAAAGGACATTAATGCACTAATAGACGGCCAAATAATTTAATTACATAACCATTATTCATAGACATGTGTACCAAACAAGTCACCAACTTGGGGCCAAAAACTCAATGACAAATCACATATATGTTGTTTTAAAAATTCTAATCATATTATTCTTTTCTTTTTATGGTTGATGTGAGAATTAGATGAAGAAAAGACTCATTCAATTTTTGTAGGACTCGTTTGATTTTAAATTCATAATTTTAATAACTACTAAGGTATGATTATAAATTTAAACTATACAATCATATACAAATAATTAAGAGTATCATGAAAAAAGTTCACCTTAAATCCTTTTGAAAGGGAGAAATATAATGAAAAGTGAAATCAGGTTCTTCATTTACCAAATTAATTTATACGTAAATTAAATGATAAATTTTGGAGAAGTTGATATAATATATTTTTTACAAATTAATTTTTGCATATAATAATTTCAACTTGTACAATATTTGATATCTTTTTTTCTAATAAAAGTGTTCATTTGAGAAGTTTCTACGTACCCTCCTGAGAATAAAAGTATTTTAGTCATGTGCTACATTAAAATTACTATGTGAATTTAAAGTTTTAATTTTAATTACGTTTAAAATTTATTTAGTGGTTTATGCATATCATTTTCCTTTTTATGATAATAAGAGTTATATTACTTTTTTCTGTCTCTATCACAAAAATATATATTTCCCCTTGTCTAAAATAATATCTGTTTTATTTTGTTATAGTTGTTCCAAAGTGATAATATTTTTTAAGTGTTTTCCAAAAATGATCTTTCGTATAAGTAAGATTATTCACAATCTCATTTAAATTGAAAACATCCGAGTAGTTATATTTGTATAAGTCATTGAAAATATAATCACCATTGAAAAGAATTTTAAAATTATTAAATAAGATAAACGTAATTATTATATTAGTTTATATATTTATGTTTACAATACATTACATGCTTTTATATCAAAATATAATACTCTCTTTGAGAGGATAAAGAGTTATAACAGGTGAATAATGTATAACACAAAGAATCTGTCATCAAGGTAGATGTGCACAGAGAACATAAGAGTTGTGTGCAGACTTATGTATGACCTAATTAGAGGAACCCAAATTTGATCATAAATAAGAAATGGATATACTTTAATAAATATAATGTTATTCAAATGAACTAAAAAGCATAAAGTTCAAGTTTTTATAGTGTCCAAATGTACATGTTGCCATAGCATTGGTGCAGATTATTGTTTTTAACTCGTCTTATATATTTTGGTTATCAAAAAACCGAAGCATACAATGACGCGGTGACATTTTTGTAATTTCACCCAACTTTTATGCTTCGGTTCATAGAACACCCGAAGCCAAAAACGATTTTATGCTTCGGTTGATAAAAAAATCGATGCCAAAAGCTAGCATATGCCTCGATTGTGGATAATCGAAGCCAAAAACTCACATATTTGGCCTCGGGTGACAAACAACTCGTGCCAAAATGCGAACCTTTTTTTTTCTTTTTCTTCTTCCTCGCCGCACTCTCCATTTCTCTCCACAACTCCATTTCTCTCTTCTCTCTCCCTGCAACCTACCCCTCCACCGTCACTGCCACCATGTTGCTCTGGCCACCGTCGCGTTGTCGTCGCTGGTTCGTTGCACCTCCATTTCTTGTTTCCTTGATTAAAGTTTATATGTAGTTTTTAGGGTTTGTTGAAAAGAGGGGGGCTGAAATGCAAAGTGGAAGAGGGGCTGAAACCAGGGGCTCAGACGTTGGCAGATCTAGGCACGTTGGCGATGTTGGACCAAAGTCGGGAAGCAGAAGTAGTGCTAACCAGATTTGGAATGAAGACGGTGTTGGACCAACACGACTTTCTTCCTCATTTCCTCTCCTGCGCGAGACAGATCGCTTCTTCTTCCTCGTCGGTTTTGACAACACCAACCTCCATCTTTGCTTCATCGTGCCATCCCGCGACTGTCTTGCTAGTGCGAACAAGGGGCGCGTCTATTATGCTATGGTTAGGCTATTTTGTTGATTCCATCGATCACATTTGGAATTGTATTTGATCCTTACTTAAATTGTTATTCACTTTTGGTTAACTTATTTTTTCAACAACAGGAGGAGTAGTTGGTTTGATACTTTTGTTGCTACTGGTTAAGGCATTGTTTTATGCGTATGAGTATTATGAGAAGAGAGGAGAGAAATTCTTGGAGGAGGACGAAAACTATGTTTCTGTTCCGGAAGGAGTAGCGTGGGAGTTATTGTTTGAAGGAATAAAGGATGGAATTGTTGAGGCATGGAAGATGTTTCCTTCTTTGGATATTGTTGAAATCTTTGGTGCTGTGTTGAAGAAGAATGGTAGGATTTAATGGACGGTTGAAGGGATGGAGGGAATACCCTTAGCTGAAAATAGGACTTATTTTACTGGACTTTACGGTGCACTCTTATAAGCAAATCTGAGATTCCTGATTTCCACCGTGCTCTCGAACAACTTACCACAACTGTAGTGGTGTTCCTAAAAAATGTTCCCTATGGCCTCGGTTCTTGCCATAACCAAGGCCAAATGCTCTGCCAATTTTTAAATTAATTAAAAATTTTGTGATCCTATGACTTCGGTTCAAGCGTGACCTGAGGCAGAAAAGTGCTTTATGACTTCGGTTAACACCCGGGGCCTTTTGGCCTCGCCCCAATATGCCTCGGTTCTAAAACCGATGCAGAATAACAAAAACAACTGGGGCCAAAAGCTTTTACTGCACTGATGTAGGTAAATTTAGAATTCTTAAGTTTAGTTATCTTGTGAATCAAGTTAAATTATTCTTAAAATCAATTTAGTAACAACATAATTAATTAGAAGTTATTATTAGAATTGCTAAAATTGTTGAAATTGTCACACTAATCATTTAGGTCATTATATGTAATTATTAAGTCAAGTATGGAGAATGAACATTGACTCTGCAACCAGATTAATCCATTAAGTTAATATCATAATCTCATTAGAAAATTATTTTCGTTTAAAACTTAATCTCTTTTCTCATTTGAAACTACGAAATTTGGAAATAAAAAATTAGAGAAAGAAGTATCTGAGGGTTCTTGGAGACATTAGTACAATTTTTTAGATTTTATCAAAATTCAAAGAAGATTGGATTGGTTCTAGGGTTCCTTGTTTGGCCTAGGATTGAGATGTAAAATCTTCACATTACATAGGTGTACTCATTTCATAATTTTTATTGTTGTTTTTCTATATTTCTTTCACCATGTAAGTGATACTTGGGGTAATTGTGTGTTGAATTACCTTGATTGAAAATCTTGAAATGTATTTTAAGTTTTTGTATATCTGGAATGTAGGTTTTATATAAATGAATCTTGTAATCTTAACTCTTAATATTTTAATGAAATTATAGCTTAGGTTGCTAGAAAGGGGATGTAAATTCATAAAGAATCAAATTAATATAAAATTTATTCATTCTTTCATTATCTTTATGTATCATAATAATTATAAAGGTTTTAAAAACTAAGCATTCCACCTACACTTTATCAAATTATTAAACCATTTCAAAACTTAAAATAATCAAATTTTTAGCGCAACCAATTCACCTTCTTCGTTGGGAAAACACTGCAAAAAAAGTGACATTTGTGACAGTTAAAATTATAAGTTTTAGCAGTTAAAAATTATCATAAATGAAATTTCTAACGGTTTAAAAAATCGTTAGATGTACACATGTCAAAAACTATTTTGTGACAAAAAAAAATGTAATCGCTGGTATTGTCAGAAAAAAAAATACTAGCAGTTAAAAATCGCTAAAAATTTACTTTTAATTTATGATGTTTTATCATATTTTGACAGTTCAAAATCGTCATAAAATATATCATATTTACTAAAAATCAAGCTACCTCAACAATGTTTCAACGAGGTAACTACTTATTGAAATTAATATTTTCTTGATTTCTGCTTGATATTAATCTTGTAGGATTCCAATTCCAAATCGATTCTCTCCAACTCCTCCTTCAAAGACATAAATTCAATTAAATCCATAAATCTTATGCTAAAAAAATGAAAATCAATAGAGCATACTAATAGCAGAATCAATAGAGAAAGGAAAGAAGAAGTTCTACCTTCTATAAATTTAATTTACAGTAGAAGACGTGAAGCTCGAATGACAATCTTCGAGGATACATATCCTCTATCACATTCCTCAACTAATACTCGTTTTGAGACACTCTTAATATCTCAATATAAAATTTTTAAATTTAATTATATAAATTTAAAATAATATAAAAAATTATGATGGTTAAATAAAACTAACATAAATGTAAATATTTGTATCGTTTTACTTCACTGTCAGAAAAAAAAATGATAATAAATTTTTTTTTTTTTGTGGTGAAGTATGTTATTTTAAATTATAATAGACCTAAATTTAATTGAGTAACTTTTTAGAAATAATATTAGTTAAAAAATAATTGCTTTTATATTTCTCCCACGGGGAGTTTATATATTTTTTACAAAAATTATATTTTGATATATATAATAATTCTATATTATTTTATAAATAAATTTTTTTAATATTTTAAAAAAATTATATTTTAATATACTCAATAATTTTATATTGTTTAGAGTTGAAATCAATAAAAGTTAACTCAAATATATTTTCTTTTCCTTGATCTTCTGAAATACAGATCAAACTATTAGAGAGTTTTAAATTATAATACAAATAATATTTTTAATGTGATGATTGATTATTACAATTTAAGAAAACATACATTTAAAATGTGCGATGTGTTATGTCTAAGCTTTCGTTTATTTGGCTAGAGGAAGAAAAAATTCATTTATTATACATTTATGATTTATTATCTGTTTCCCAAATAATTAATCACTACTCACCAACCTCAATTACGTCTCCATTTGGTTGCAATATTGGCCAGTCAAAATTTGGAGTGCATTTATTCATAACTATTCTCAATGGATTTCACTAGTATCATTGACCCAAATTATACAAGCAATTAATATTTAATGTTATCATATTATGTTATTAATTACTCAACTAATTTCTTTAAGTATTCGTTTAAGGGTTTTTTTAAAAAATTAAAAAAAAATAAAAAATTTTTTTATTTTTATAAAATAATTTTAATATATATATATATATATATATATATATATATATATATATATATATAATTACATACTTTTAAGTTTATTAAAGTATAAATAAAACCGGTCTTTTATATATCTAATTTAAAGGCATAACTTTTGTTAAGTATTATGAGTTACTTCATCTTACATGAGAAACTTCTATCAAATTTTGCCGCAAGACGCATTTATTATGTTTGTCTAACTCATTGAATCATTATATCTTGAATAATTCATTAAATTTTTTAACTTAATATGTACATTACGTATCAACATTTCAGTTATCTTTTTGAGGAATGTAGATACAAAATACATGAACTTTTCATTTCTACTAACATATATACTTATATCAACGTCACATCGCTTAGAGAATTTAATTACTTAACCAAAACCTTAACTTAAAATCATTCCAAAGCTCACAACATTGTAAAATCAATTTAAAAGTCATATACCACTATCATAGTTCAACATGACTGCTTCATACCCAAATATAAATATCAACATCATAATTCAAAGTAATGCAAATACTCAGAAATTACTTTTAATGACAAACAAAATCAAATAAAACAAAAAAAAAAATTAATTCATAGTTACAATTATAGATATTCGTAAACCTTAGTTTTATGAAAACAAGTTATAATAAGTCCAATTTATGATAAATATTTGTAGATCTATTATAATAAGTCCAACTTAATACGATAAATCCAACTTACTGTGATCAGTATTTATAGACTTGATATAATAAATCCAACTTACTATAATAGATATTTCTAAACATGATATAATGAGTTGGACTTACTATGACATGTTCCAAAATACTTGACTTAGTAAGTCCAACTTATTATGACAGATATTCCTAAACCTGATATAATAAGTGATTTCTTTTTTGTTAAAATATACATTTGATCTTTATTTTCATTCATTTGTGTCAATTCAGTCCTTAATATATTTTTTTTGTTCAATCAAGTCATAATTTTCATCAACTTTGTTCAGTATGATCTTTTTTGCTAACATTGTTTAAATAATTAACGGTAATGAGCAGTAATTACCACGTGTCACTGTGTTTTTTTTTTTTTAATGACCACGTGTCAACTTAGAGCATGCCACATGTTAGAGTTATTGTTTTATATTTAATTTTGTTCTTATATTTGTTATCTTTGTTCAATTTCGTCCTATTTTTTTTTAAATGGAGCAAGTTTGTTTATCTCCAAATTTAAACCAAATTTAATTTTTTTATAAATTTTAAAATGTAAATTTTAATAAAAACATCATTATAATTTTTATATAAAAAATAAATTTGGTCTCAATTTGAAGAGGGACAAAATTGTAATATTTAAAAAAAAGACTAAATTGAATAAAAATAAAAAATATAGAGACTAAATTGAATATAAAACATTAACTTTGACATGTGGCACATTGTTGGGTTGAGACATGAACATTTTTTTCAAAAATTAAAATAATTAAAAAAACCATGAAGTGACATGTGGTAGTCCGTATTCATTATCTTTAATTATTTAAACCACAATAGCCAGAAAAAACAAATTGAACAAAATTGACAAAAATTGGAATTTGATTGAACAAAAAAAATATTAGGACAAAATCGACAAAATTAAACAAAAATAGGAACCAAATATATATTTTAATTTTTTTTTAACTTTCTTCCATTCATAATATAATACTGCATGCATGTCACAATATACAATTTTCAGATATAATAATTTCATTAACTTAATTTATCCGACAAATATTATTCAAAACATACTTACTCTATCAAATTATATATAAAACTAAAAATTTTACAACTTCAGAATTTCTATATACACTCGTAAAAAGATAACACATTGTGCATAAACATTAACCCTGTGTTCGCTTCTGCTGATGTTACTATTACCATAGATTTGCTGCGACGGATTTGTGAATAAAATCATGTTCACACGCATTAATTTGAAAGGAAATGAAGGAGAGGATTCAGAAAATATCATTTTAATTGCATCCTCTCTAAACAAAGAGATTTGAGCTGATACATATCTGTTTTACAAATTTATCCCTACATATACTAAATTATTTATGTTAACTATCATATTTTTTTAAATAATTATTATATATATTATTAATTATATATATATATATATGAACATATTATTAATTATTATATATATAAATATATTATTATTTATTATTATAATTTATTATATATAATAAATAATAATATATTTATATATATAATTATTATTATTATTATCATTAATAATATATCTAAATATATAATAATTAAAATATTGTCAAAAATATAATAAAATTAATATATTAATATATAACAATTAATATATAAAATAATTATTATTTTTAAGTATAATAATAATAATTATTATATATAAATATGTAGAATAATTAATATTAATTAAAATATTATTAAAAAATAATATATATAATAATTACTATTATTAATTTTTGCATAACTTGTTTTTAAATTTAATTGTATAAATTTTTTCAAATTCATAAAAATTTAAATTTTTTTATTTTAAAAATTCATATAATTTTAATATTTTTTTAATTCATATTAATTATTTGTAATTGTTTTCATAATATCAAATTAAAAAATCATTTTCTTTTTTCATCAAGGGTATTTTGATAACTTTATAATTCTATCTATTTTTACAATTTATTTTATCTATCACATCAATCAAATTTCTCACTAACTTTCATACAACTTATCTTCAAATTTACTCATTTTACCCTCTAAATCCACTCAAAAAAAATACACATATTCATTCATTCAAATCCTCACAAATCCATTTCACACTCTCTCTCAAATCCATTCACACAATAGAACACACCCTAAGAGTTCTACAGCTTATCAGAAACACTTAAAAAACTTTTTAAATGTATACTTAATAAGGAAACACCTGAAACTAAATAATGGTTTTTAAGAAACATTTGTAATAATGAATCCAAAATATGAGTTGAAAGTTTAATTTTAGATGCTTTAAGTTTATAAGTTGAAAATAATATTATGATTTCCTATATTGTTGAGTAATGACTTATAATATTGATTTTTTTTATTGTATTTCCTTAGAAATAGTTCATTTCAGAATTGGTTCTTTACTTGAAAACTGAATATTGTAATAAAGTCCTTGACAACCACTATATAAAGACTTTGAACTAAAACGAAATTAAATACCTATACTATACACAAAAAATTGTTTCAATGTTAAAGTGGTTAAAATGAAAGGTTAATTTAATTAATGCCATGAGTCTTATAATAAATTACAATAACATTTCAAATTAATGTGTAATTTTCTTTCAAGTGATAATGGTTGTATGAGCAACTTTGCTTTATAAGCAAATGTCGCTTCATCTGCTTTAAATTTTGTAAAAAATATCTTCAAGTTATATACATACAAAAAGTGATACTTTGATATTTATGAAAAGGAAACGCATCTAAATGATAAAAAATATTAATATTTTAGTTACGTATTTTTGTATATTTCAACTTAAATTATTATATTATTAAAGTCAGTTATAATTGGATTTTCCTTAAATAAATCGTGTATATCAAAAAGGTGCATCAACATTTAATATACATTTAGAAGAAAAAAAATGATAAATTTATAAATTATGTGATGTGATAAAAAAATAAAATAAACACGTAATGGATATATACAAAATTAAAGTATATATATTTCATTACTCACTTTTTAGCAGTTATGCAGCATTTTCTCCTTAAAGGATTTGTTAGAACCACAAGAAAAAGCGACCCTAGACTATAGCAAGAGCTTCAGTTTTTCATCCCTGTAATACAAGATGAAATTGAGTCGTTCATGTCTATTTCACCATTTTCACAACACATTGCTCAAACTACACTGCACTGATACAACGAGAAGTGCCTTCACTGTAGCAATGGTCATTTCCATGGTTTACACTTGCGCATTTGGGCACTGATGTTACCTCACGAAGCATTTTAACCACGTTTCTCATTGTGGGGCGAGTTATCGGGTTGGAGCTGGTGCACTGCATACCCACACTCAACACCTTGCTTATTTCTTCCCTGAATTTGTAGTCCAATGTAGGATCAACTACATCATCCACTTCTTCATGTTCCAATGCAGAGGAAACCCATTTCACCAAATCATTTTCACCATACTCTGGATCAATGGGGGGTCTCCCAGTTACCAACTCCAAAATCACCACTCCAAAACTGTATATGTCACATTTCTCATTCACCCTCAGAGTGTACGCGTATTCTGCACATCAATCAAGTAACCACATGTTCAACCAAATTCACAGCAAGACCAATTGCAAACTCAAAATGGTCTTAATTGATAATGCTTGATATTAGTTCATTCAGATGCAAAACAATAGAAAGTGGATATGTTTTCAAATGTGTCTCTGAACTAAATTTCACAAACCTGGTGCAATGTAGCCGTATGATCCTGCAATAACAGACATTGATTCTGTCCCATGGCCGGCTTTTGTCACTATTTTGGCAACTCCAAAATCTGCAACTTTTGCTACAAAATCTTCATCAACCAATATATTGTTAGATTTCACATCCCTGTGAACAATGGGTGGGACACAATCATGATGCAAATAAGAAAGCCCCTCAGCAGCATCAACAGCAATTTTACACCTTGTAGGCCAATCCAACAAGCTCTTCTTGCTGCTCTGTAACAAATCACCCAAACTCCCATTTGGCATGTATTCAAACACCAAAAGCTTGTCGTTCCCACTGTTGCAGCAACACCACAACCTCACTATATTCTTGTGCCTGATCCTCCCCAGTGCTTCTACTTCAGCTTCAAATTCATCTTTTCTGGAACCACCATTTTCATCCACTTTTTTTGGGGCTCCTCCGCTCAGTTTTTTCACTGCCACCACCTCACCGTTGCTGAGCACCACCTTGTATACCTTCCCAGATGCTCCCTTTCCTATCACATTGGCCTCATTCAGCAACTTAGCAACCTCTAACCCACTAAACCGCAGCTTGTGAAACGACTTCCAACTCGCAGTGCATAACCCTTTCTGCAATTTCTTCACCTTCCTGTACCTGAAGTAAAACCAAGCCACCCCAATAATGAACACAACTCCTGCAAGCACAAAAATGGACCACAAAATCCACATGTGCCTCCAGTTCTTATTCCTACCATAACAACTACAAAGCCCAGGGAGATGACTACAGAGGCCAGGATTCCCTATAAAACTCGTTTTGTAATTGGCATTGGCGTAAAGAGGAGGAATATCCCCAGAAAGCTGGTTGTAAGACAAATTCAACTCAGATAGCCTCAAGTTCTGCAACTGCAATGGAATCTCCCCAGAGAAATTGTTCCAAGAAAGATCAAGATAATTAAGCACAGGAAAGCTTCCTAATTCGCTTGGAACATTTCCATCCAACCTATTATGTGACAGATTAAGGTCAGTGACCTTGCTCAAGTAACCGATTCCACCGAAATTAAGATCACCAGAAAGTTGATTAGAACTAAGATCGAGATTAACCAACTGCTTCAACTTCACCATACTCCCCGGAATCTGACCCGAGAGGTTATTATTACTAGCAGCAAACTCCACAAGATTGTCCAATAACCCGATTTCCTCAGGAATCGACCCAGAAAACAGGTTATTTGAAAGCAACAAATTTGATAAGCTGGAAGAGCCAGAAATCCCCTTAGAAATGTGCCCAGAAAAATAATTTACCAAAAGCTCGAGCAATTGCAAACGGGGCAAACTCCAAACCCCTTCAGGAACACTTCCCGAGAGATTATTGTTCCTTAACCGAACCCTCATCAAACTCTTGCATTTCCCAAGACTCTCGGGAATTTCACCCGAAAACGAATTGTATATCAAGATTAGTTGCTCAAGCTGCCCCTGCCGGCAAATGCTCGCCGGAATTTCGCCGGAAAACCGGTTAAACGAAACGTCAATATGGTTCAGCGGCGAGTTACTCCCCAAATCACTCGGCAACGTTCCAACGAGTCTGTTACTGAAAAGTTTGAGTTCAGAGAGGTTCGGGGAACGCGCAATAGCCCCCGGCAAAAACCCTTCGAGTTTGTTCTCAAATAAATTTAGTGACTGGAGTGGCAACTCACACAACTCGGTCGGAATCGTCCCAGTCAACTCGTTCCTCGACGCATCGAATAGTTTCAAATTCGTCATCTTCGACATTCCTCTGGGTAGCTCCCCGGAGAGCGAATTTTGGTAAAGCTCAATTTGGGTCACGCGCGTGAAACGCGTGAACCATTGCGGAATGTTACCGGTGATGCTGTTCTGAGACAAGTCGAGGTTTGTCAAGTTACCGAGATTGCTGAAGGTGTCTGGAATGGGACCTCGAAGGTTGCACTGAGCGAGAAAAAGCGTTTCAAGGTTTCCGAGTTTCCAGAGTTCACTCGGCATGGGACCCGGCTCGAACAAGTTGTAAGCAAGTTGAAGGTGTTTCAGCGAAGTGAGGTTACCGAGTGAAGCAGGGATGGTACCTGTGAGAAGATTGCTAACGAGGTTGAGCGTTTCGAGGTGGGGTAGGGCGGCGAGGCTCTCCGGAATTTCTCCGGTGAGGTTGTTGGCGGAGAGGTCGAGGTAGCGGAGGGGGGTCAGTGCGGCGAGGGAGTCGATGGGACCCACAAGGGCGTTTTGGGAGAGGTCGAGATGGAGGAGGGAGCGGCAGAGGGAGACGGCGGAGAGGGTGGAGTTGATGAGGTTGTTGGAGAGGTTGAGGGAAGAGAGGGAGGGGAGGCGGCAGAGGGCGGCGGGGAAGGGGCCGGAGAGGAAGGAGTAAGAGATATCGACGGCGATGACGGCGGCGGAATGATTGTTGCAGGTGACGCCCCTCCACCGGCAGGGGGTGGAGGCGGCGGGGTGCCAGGAGGAGAGTGAGTTGTGGGGGTCGGAGAGGCGGCTGCGCGCCTCGAGGAGGAAAAGGCCGTCTTGGGTTAGAGAGAGAGAGTATCGTGGAGGAGAGAGAAGGAAGAGGAAGAAAAGAAAAAACACGAACATTCTGCCGAAGATAGAAAGATTTTGTGTTCGGAGTGGTCGTTTGTTTCAGTTTTTTCTATGTGAATTTGCATGACGAAACACTGCTACACTACATGTAACACACTGAGACAGAGTAAGGAACATCTGTGGGTCCCATCTTGGATTTGAAAATGGATCATAGAGACGTGTTAAACGCGTGCGAGAACACGAGAAGTCTTCACAGTTCATGCTCCATTTCACGTTTTTGGTGCATGTGTCTGCTCCATACTCCAAAATCTGATAAAGTCCATAACTCACTAGCTGTTACTTTATGTTTAAATATTTTGTTTTTGTATTTTATTTTCTATAATTTTAAAATTTATTGAATTTGTTATAATATTTATGTATTATATTAAACTTTAATTTTAAGGTTTCAATTCTCGATAGGACCACCTTGTCGGAGATGTTTTTCAGTGAAGTTTCCTACAAAATTTGTAGATATTAATATGATAGATTTTCTGAATGTTTGAGTTCTTGTTCACTATATCTGGCGTGTGATTCACGATACTATTTCCACTTTATTAAAGACAAATAACGTCTAAAGAAATAATGTTTGTTCTAAAACCTTTAGAAAATATGAATGGATCTTGGAAAAAAAATCGTAATCTATCCGTTTGAAATATTTAAGTGCAAAAAAATATATAAAGGAAAAATATATAAAGATTGAAAAGTAAAATATAAGGATGAAAAGAAAGATAAAGTTATTTCTATATTGATTCATTTATTTTCAAATTTACATTACACACTTATAGATATTGATTTTATTATCTTGATAAAATTTAATTAGAACTACACTTCATATTATTATGTATAATCACTCAAAATATGAACAATGATACAACCAAACTATAGAAAAATCCAACTAAGGTATAAAAAGATTACAAAAGATTTGGAAACATTTTTAAGCATTTGTTGAACCAAAGGATTGTATAAAATGTGTTCGAAACAATGTTAGTAATTTCTAAAAAAAAAACACAAAAACAAATTTATAAAAAAATTTGATTATTTACTGATTAATATCGATTACTTTTTTAAAAGAATAACTGATTATATCGTTCTTTTGTTAATTCTGTAAACCTAATTTCAACAATGTAATCAATTATTCTTGCTGTTAAAAGATTAAATACAAACTTTTTTTTCTCCACAAAGTTTCAGTTAATTAATTATATAAAGAACTAATAATATTTGCACTTAAGGGATTAAATGCAAACTTTATATCTCCACTCAGTTCAAGATAATTAAATATATCAAAATTAATCCATTATTTTAATTATTTTTGTTTTTCGTTAAAGTTAAAACTCAATAACAACAACCTAATATATTATAATGGATTATAACTTACTTATAATAATCCATTATGAGTAAAAGGTGTACTTGTACAACTTAAAAATAAAGTACGTTCAATCATAATAAACTATTTTGTCGTAAAATTTAGAAACATCGTTTAAAATATAATCAAATAGAAACTTAATTAATAAACATGATGCATAATCTAATACAAACTTATTAAAATGCAAAATAATCACTCGTTCAAGAAAATAATAACAAACAAGATTGTAATGAGGAAGAAGCTTTCCATTTTTGTGCCCTCCAATCAATTTCATTATCAAGTAAAATATGTTAAAAAGCTGATCAATTGCTTTTATATAAAAAAGAATATTTTTAATGTTAAATATTAAGTATTTGCCAATTTTAAAGAAATTTGTTATTTTAAATTTAAATATATTGGTTTTCTGAAGATTTTGGTTCAATGCAATTCAAAGTGCTTTAGATGAATTAAATTAACTCGATGTGAATCCTTTTGCATGGACTAACAAACTTACATTTTTTTTTTTCAATTTGAATTAAAGTGTTTTAGTGCTTATGAATCCACTATTAAAACAAATTTGATCAACCATTCATTTGTATAATGAATTAAAGTTACAAATATCTTTAAATTGCTAAATTTTTTCTTTATATATATTTCAATCAAGAATTCGTATCATATTTTTGGTATTTGTTGTATTTAGATATTCAATGGTGGATAAATCAAAAAGATGAAATGGAGAAAATAATAGATGAAGAAGAGGGTGGAGATAAAGATTTGACATGAATGTAAATAACAGGAAAGTAAATCACTAATGGTGTGTTTGGATAGAGCCTTTTTATAAAACAATTCATTGTTTTTGAAGAATTTGGATTTCTTTGTGATGAAATCCTTTGTTTGGATAGAGAAATTAAAAAACATTTAAAATGCAAGTATTTTTTTGAAATATTTCAATTAGCTAAATTAGTAGAAATTCAAATACCCTCAATAGGTAGAATTTGAAATTTTTCTCCCCCAACCTCACACTTTAGATATCTCTGATAGAATTGTCAATTTGGCCTAGTTCATAAGTGGGCTCAACGAGCCAGGCCGACAACTCAACGAGCCAGGTCGACAACTCGACGAGCCAAACAAGTCGAACGGACCCCACGACCGATATATATATATATATATATATATATATATATATATATATATATATATATATATATATATATATATAACCTAACTCTTAGAACACAACTTTTTGATAACATAATAAAAAAAATAGGAATAAGTATGTTTTTAGTAGTGTCTAATAGTCATTCTGATTGGACTGACATGTTAATTTATATTAATTTTAAAAAAATATTAAAATTTTAAATACGAATTAAATATTTTTTTAAAAGTAAAATAAATTATTTTTATCTCAATATTGATTTATATAATTGTAATAATTTAATATTTATATAACATAATAATCAATTAATTAGTTCAAATCACTATTTATGCTAAGTATATCTTTAGTTCATATTTTTACATGTAAAATTGGCATTCACACATCTTTGTCAAAGTTCATATAACATTTGTCCCTATACTTTCGTAATACATGAAATACGTCCTTCAGAACCAAAAGAAAAAAATCTAAAAACATAAAATAAAAAAATTAGTTTGAAATTACACGTGTCAATGACATGGTCGTCACGCATTGGCAGAACATTATAGGGACAAGAGGAGCCACGACTCCCCCTTTGGAATTTTTTTTATATATGTTTATATTTTTTTAATTATAAATATATATTATTTATATTAAGTTTATATTATGGAAAACAATAATAAAAAATTTAATGGAAACATTGATTTATGAAAGAGATTAAGGTTTTGTTTTTGTTATAAGATCTTTCTATCAATGTAAGTTATTATGAAAGTGTGTGAGGAGAAAAAATTATGAAGAGATAATTTGGGAAACAAAGGTTGGAGAACACATAGATTGAGATTGAAATATATATATATATATATATATATATATATATATATTTTTTTTTTTTTTTTTTTTTTTGCATGATCTCTCAGATATCAAGGTTAGTATCTTATAATGATTTATGTATATTAGATTTATGATTCTTCTTAGGATGTTTATCCCAAATTAGTATAAACCCTAATTATGATTTTAGGAATTCTTTTATGAAATTGGTATGAACCCTCATTATAATTTTTTTCAAATTAGTATAACCCTTAATTATGAAATTTAGGGATTTGTTTTCCTTCCTATGGTAAATTTTTTAAAGTTTTGAATTTATACAGGAGGGGTGATAAATTTATATTAGAAAGAGTATGATAAGGTACTAAGGCCTTATCTAAAATGGTATTCATGGTTTGGTATCATGATATAATAGCGAATGATAGTCATACTTTTTTGAATTCTACTGTTATGTGTGTTTGTTTTAAGCAGAAGAAATGAAGAGAGAAAATGAAAAACTTTTTTTTAACTAAAAAAATTTATATATATAAAAAAAATCTAATTTGGCACTCCTAAATTTTTTGTTCAAGTTTCGCCACTATCATCACGTGTTCTGACATGTCAGTCCAGATAGTATGACCATTAGACACATCCCCTAAACATTAACGCCGTCAGCTAAATTTCATGCATTACTAAAATATAGGAACGAATTTTGTTTAAACTTTGAAGGAGAGACGAAATTCAATTTCGCAAATGATGATTAAAAAAAAAAAAACTTATCCCTAAATAATACATATAATGAATGAGTGATAAAATGTTCAATTGAAAAAAGGAAGAAAATAGAACAATATTCTAACTATAGTAAAACAAACAAATAAAAGAAAAAAATAATGAAAGAGTTTTTCTTGAAATAAATATATTTTAATAAAATTCTAATCTTATATGATAAATTTGCAAGGTGAGAAATTGGAGTAAATAATTAGAAGTTGTTATTCTATGTCTCTCTTTATTTTACTTTTGCATGGATTTTGAAAATTCTTAGGTGCTTCTAGTGTAATGCTGTTCAATCCAGATTTGGATTTTTCGACTCTATAAGTAATCTTTGAATGTGATGATGAGTTATTAGCAAAACAATGTACGAGAATTCTCCAATCCAATGCTCCATTATTCACCTGTCTCTTTTTTTTTTTCCTTTGAGTTCATTAAATAGAGGTATTAATTCATGGGTTAATATGGTTTATCAAATGTTTGGTTGGAATTAAAAAAAATTGATTTTTTAAATATAGATTAAACTCAACTCTGTTTATTTAACTTGAGCGTTAGACGACCTTAATTGGATATTAAATTCAACTCGATTTATTTATCATTGTTTCAAATTTTTTTATTATATTTATTTATTATCCTTAATTACTTAGATCGATAATTTGATATTTATAAAAATTAAAATGTTATTTAATAATGTTTGAATAATTTGAATGTATAATTTATTGTTTGTCTAATTATATAAATTTACATTTTTACTTTTAACCACTATATTTATAACAATGTTTTGGTGAAATAAGTGTATTCTTTTATTGTACTAGATGAATTGAGTCAAACACTTTGATCGTTGTGTAAATATACAGAAAAAATTAAGAGAATAAAATATCTTTAAATGAGTCAATCTATTTAACTTATTAATCCGGGTTACAAAGTTTTGATTCACTAATAAGATTGAAATGGCTTATTTTTAACTAGACTCATGTTTGATTCACTTAAATACTCCTTTATTTCAATCAACAAATAAGAAAATAACATTAAAATGGTACAGGCAAAAGCACAGAAGAGTTTAACCCGTAAAGAAAAAAAACACAGCATTCATCCTACATTTCATACACCTACGCATAACTTTTGTCAAAAGTTGGAACAAAAGCCTTGGGAGCAATCTCTGAGTGGATCTAAGATCCACACTTCCATCGTTCTTATCACTTTGATTTCCCGCTGATTAAAAAATAAATAAAAAATCACTTTGATTTCCCATTATTAATGGTCTCCCTATTCTTTTATCCCGCAACAAAAAAAATCTTATTTTGACATCAATTTAGTTTTATACATGCCAACTCTTGCACTAAGAGCTCTACTTATACTTGAAATTACAACCACTCTTTGTTCTAAATAAACTTATGTTTGATATTACTTATGAATATTTTATTAAAAAACGAAAGAAAAAAGAAAAAAAAAGGGAAATCATACAAAATTCATGACAAAATTACATTACACACGTAGAAAAAATATCTATTATTCAAAAAAACAAGTAAAAACATGGATGGATAATAATAAACTCATGATTTCCTTCACAAAACTCATTCAATACTTTGAACTATATGTAAAAAGACAAATCCTTCAGCATAAAAAATTTACTATCTGTCAACTTTCTTTGAAATCATCAGTGATCTTGATAAGTCTTTGTTTTGGATTTAGTGTTAACTTTCTTTGACCTACGGCTATCAAATTTCCTTGTAGTTTGAAGTGACTCATTATCCTTTCACTATTATAATCTTATCTCTCATCATGCATATTAGTGCTATTAAAAACTAACTTTAATTCCTCTGCAAAACAAGTTTCATTAGACATTAAAGAATTAAGAATGTCTCATAACTATTATGTGGTGAGTCTAGTTGTTATAAACCCTACAAATTATTGATAATGAGAGTAACATACTCCAAAGAAGACATATCAACCAAGGAATCAGACTCCACTAGCATATCACTATATAGATTCTTAACAAGAGAATATTCATTTATAACACAAATATTATCACGATGAATCACCATTGACATGAGTTATGACTAAACAACAAGTTATGCCACAACAGGTTATACCATAAAAGACTGAACCACGAACTAACCACTCTTTTTCCATTCTAAACATTATTCCCATGGGTTATTCCTCTTTCTCTCCATGTCCACAAAACCATCTTTATGATTTGAGTTCAAAGAATAACCTACGATACTTACCAATTGTTCTTCCACCACTTAGACTTGTGTTTCATCTTAGGACCATTCTTTTAATTTTCTCCAATTCTGGTATTTAAATTCCAAGGTTTTCTTCCACAACCTATCACTTTATGCAGCTAGGTTCCATTTTCACTTTGCTAAAAGAGTTCGAAATTTAATATATTCTTTTGGATTCTCTTAATCTTCTTAACGAAGATTGACATTTTGACAAAGGATAAGTAGAAAAGGGGCAAAGCAATTGGGGCAAACTTAATTAGAAATATTATACCTCAAAGAATAGGTATGGCCCCTTTCATCTTGTGAATCTTTTATTGATTTTGTCTAAAGTTCCCACAAATGATTCTTTATGGGAAAACTCTTAATAACATGTCCAAATTAAAAAAATAAAATAAACTTCATATGCTTAGAATATAGTATAATTGTATAATCTTTTAATATGTTACTATGTGATCTTATCCCTCCCCACTTTAGTTTTGAAAAAGAAAAATTGACTTTTTAAGCTGGAGATATGTTCGAATTCATGAAGTAGTCAAATTCCAATGAAATATTAACTTTTATCTAATTATTTTTTCTACTAATTTATTCATGGAGAAAGTGTGCTTGTTTTAGTAAAACTATTTTAAAATCTGACTCGTCCCTCGTCCATAATGGTCGAAGTTTTACATATTTCAAAACAAACTAATAAAATTAATAAGAATATCATTTTTCTAAAAAAATTTACTTAATTTTGTTGTAAAAAGAATTTAATTAATGATAAATTAGAAATATAAAAATGTCAATACATAGTTAAAAATTAATAATGATCTCAGTTCAATTACATCAAATAAAATTAATATGATAAATAGCTAATGATCTTATATTTTTTGTGCTTATTTCTCTCTTGCACTATTCCTTTTTGTGTCTTTGTCAAATGGATTTATGTTTGCCATTCTTGTTCCATGTCTTTGTTCCTTCTGTTTTGAGTGATAATTTAGTTTCAATTTCTTTCAAAAAAGAAATTACAGTTAAAGAAGTAAATGTGAAAAATGTTAGAAAACCGTGCATAAGTATTCGTCGTTGTTTGTTTATGATAATAGGATTGCAAAAAAGTGCTACAATTTTTTTTAGCTGAGATCGAAAATACCCAGAGTGTGGTTACTTGTTTTGAAACTTTACCTTGTGTTTCAATGATGAATTGAATAATCTGACATACCTAACTTTGTGTAGTATTTGGCAAAATCTTGTTACTATATGTAGGTAACAAAAGACATTCAATTATACATTTTAACTTAATATATACTTGCATAAAAAACATTTTAACATTATAAAAAATAGACAGATTTTTTAAATTATTTTAAAAATAAGTATGATTAAATTTCATATTTTGATAAAATATACATTTTTAATATTTACTGCTTTTGTTTCTTTGATGTGTACTCCTAATACATATATAATATATCCAAAAAGTTCCACACATAAAAACAAAGCATTTTCTGTCATCTTTGATGAAAGAGTTTAATAAACTTCATTTATCTGTCAAAAAAGGTTTAATACTCTCAGGCAGAAGGATGAAACAAAATAGGGTCAAAAAATGTTTTGATATACAAGAGTGACCTGCCCTAAAACATTAGTGTGCCTGCAACAAAGACAATTAATCCTACGGACATGATTCTGTATGACTAAAGATTGAGACAACCAATTATTCCTTTATGATGTCATCTGCTAAACAAAGTTATCAAAGTTTGTACCTTTTTCTTTTTTCTAGACATTTTCTTTTTATCTTTTGTTTTCTTGTTCCTTTTCCAAATCTTAAAATCGGATGTTTTTGTACATAATTTAGTTTTATTTATTACGTTAAGTGTCATTATTGTTTTTTATATTTGTTACTGTAAATATATATATATATATATATATATATATATATATTTTTTTTATATTTTTGTTATGTTTTTCGATTTAATCTTTATTTTTGTTTTGCGTTTAATTATGTCTTTAATTTTGTCAATTTTAGTCAATTTGGTCATGTTTGTTAACAATGTTTAAATAACGTCAGTGCATAGTACATGTCACATGTCAACTCTTGGTTTTTTAATTTTTAATTTTTTAATTTTTTAATTTTTTTAATTCTAAAAAAATTATCCACATGTCAATGCCAATACCATATGTCAAGTTGTGATTGTGTTATTTTCTTTTGGTTTAATTACTCGGATGATACCCAATTTGGTACAGGTGTGTCAATCTGATACATGCTTTTAAAAAGTGTCAATTGCATCCCAACTTTTGAAAAAATGCTTCAATTAGGTCTCTTTCAGACAGAGTTGACTAACATCGTTAGTCAACGTGCCACGTGTCAGTTTGTGATTTTTTTGATTTTTTTTAATTTTTTTTTAATTTTCTTTTAAATTTTTTTAATATTTTGAAAAAAAAAATTGCCACATGTCAGGTCCCTGTGTGTCACACTGGCATTGTTAGTGCCACGTGGCATTGCAATGCTACGTGTCAGTGTCACTATCAGATATAATTGTGTTGATTTCGATTTAGTCCCTATATATGTCTTTTTGTTTCAATTTAGTACATACTTATGTGATGGTCAACTCCGTCTGAAAGGGACTTAATTGAAGTACTTTTTTAAAAGTTGGGATGTAATTGACACTTTCTTAAAAGCGAGTACCAGATTGACACACATGTACCAAAGTGGGTATCATCCGAGTAATTAAACCTTTTCTTATTTGAAACTAGTTTTAAACTCGTACATACATACGATTTGATGTTTCTTTGTGTGTGTTTTTTATATTAATAAATATATATTATATTACAAAATATTTAAATACATCTTATATTAAAAGATATTTAGAAAAAAATAATTTTATTTTTAAGTTTATAACTAAATTTTGAATAGAATCAATGCAAAAACTATTCATAAGTTTAGAAAATCAATATATATGAAAAAAATGTAAAGAGTAGATTTTGTTAAATACAAGAATACATGTTAAAAATATAAAGTAAACTCTCTAAAAATACAAAGGATAAAGTATGCAAAAATACGTAGATATTCGTTATAAATACAAATCAGTGTATGGACATATTGATCTAATGTGTATTGTTAGACTCCTATAATGAGTGTGTCAACAACTTCGTCTAATATCTAATGTTAGACTCGTCTAATCAGTATATGAACACATTGATCTAAATTTTATTGATACACTCATCTATTGTGTATGGACAAACTCATGTAATGTGTATTGCAAGGCACATCTAATATGAGAATGAATAAAGTTGTATAATATTTATTAATAAACTCATTTAATATGTGTATAAATAAACCCATCTAATGTATATTGTTAAACTCATTTAATCGGTGTATGGACAAACTCATCTAATTGTATTACAAGACTCGTTTAATCAATGTGTAGAAAGACTCACCTGATACGTATTCTTATACTCGTCTAATTAATACTAGAAATTACTTGTTTTATGTTTTATGCACAAAACACTCGTCTAATTAGTGCATGGATAGACTCATCTAATGTGTATTACTAAACTCGTCTAATTAGTATATGAACAAACTCATCTATATCGCAAGATTAATCTAATTAGTGAATGGACATACTAGTCTAATATGTATTAATAAACTTGTCAAATTTGTTATGAAAAAGCTTGTCTAATGCATATTCTTAGACTTGTCTAATGTCTGAATGACTTATCTAATGTCTATTGCTAGATTGGTAGGATTAATTCATCGACAACTCATCTAATCAAAGTATTCGTAAACTCATCTAATCAATGTATGAAATGACTCGTCAAATATCTTTTTGTTATACTCTTCTAATTAGTGTATCTACAGTCTCGTCTAATGTGTATTGTTAGACTCGTCTAATTAGTGTATGTTAAGATCTGTCTAATGTGTATTATTAATCTCGTCTAATTAGTGTATGAAAAGAGTCGTCTGATGTATATTGCAAGATCCATCTAATTAGCAAATGAACATATTTGTGTAATGTGTATTAATAGACTCGACTAATCTGTGTAGGAAAAAGCTTGTCGAATATATATTGTTAGATTCATCCAATAAATATATGAATTATTTGTCTAATATGCATTGCTAAACTGGTTTGATCAATTCATTGATAACTCATCTAATCGAAGTATATGTAAACTCATCTAATCAACGTATGAAATGACTCGTCTAATATTTTGTTTTTATACTTTTCTAATTTATGTATCCAGAGTCTGTTAATGTGTATTGTTAGACTCGTGTAATATTTTTTACTATACTCGTCCAATAAGTATATGAAAAGACTTGTCTGATGTGTATTCCTAAACTCGTCTAATCAATGTATTGATAAACTCTTCTAATATGTATTGTTAGAGTGTCTCATAAGTATATGGACACACTCGTTTAATTATTAGAAAACAAGTTTTCACGTCAGTAATTTATTTGAATTTTATTTTCCCTATCATTGTTTAAGCAGACATCATCATGTCAACTTACTACTCCTTCACGCCGTTTAACCTAATTTAACAAAAAGGGCATGATTAATACCATTTTTAAAAAATGAGGACCTAATTGAGACTTATAAAAATAGAGAGACCAAATTGATATTTTCGAACGAGAATAGGGACCAAAGACATAATTTTGCCTAACTATATACTACCACTCTCGGAAACAAAAATGTGGAAAACAATTTACCACCTCTATTGTGCGTAGAGCTGTCAAAATGGGTTGGAACCCGCGCGCCAACCCAGCCCACCATGAGTTCGAGTTGGGTTGGGTTGAAATGTTTTTACAAATTTTAGTACGAGTTAATTTTTGACCCGACCCACCTAAAAATCCGACTCATCTGGGTTGAACCTGTGGTGAGCTGGGTTGGTGAGCTAACCCGTAGATAAAGGGTCACGCTAGTATTTTTTATTTATTAAGTTAGACTTTGTATTTGAGTCGGGTTAGGTTGCTCTTTTTAACCAACACATTGGTATTTTGTATTTTTATGATTTTGGTTTATATTTGGAATTTAAAATTGTTTTAGATTGTATTGAAGTTTATTTATATTTTAATAAGAATTATAATAATTTTTTTAAGACTGAAGAAAAAAATGTATTTTTTTAATTAAGTGAGATAGTGAACCAACCTGTTTAATCCACTAATCCGTGATGAACTGAATCGGGTTTAAAATTTTTTTTGCTTGCTAACAAATGAGTCTGACTCACTAAGTAACTATCCCGTAGTTGGATTGAGTCGAATCTGGCCGAATTATCTATTTTGACCGTTTTTCGGAAGTTTATTCTTGATTTTTTTTTCTGACGACGTTACCTTTATCATTTTACCCATTTACGCACCACTAAAATTACAATCTGACCTACTACAGCGTGACTCAATTTAGCAAATCACCACCACCTTCCAAGACAATCACCAAAGCTTTCGGATAACCACACCACTACACACCTAATCCAACTAAATCGGTGTCTCAAACTCATAAGGGGATAGATGAAAATTAAAAGAAAACAAATATGGGTGCAGGAAGCAATTGCCCATATTCTTTTGCAATTAGGCTATTGGAGACACACATGCTATACAATTGTTATTTACACCGCTCAATTTTATTACTATGCTTTTTATACATTTTAAAAAAAAAATACTCTTTCGTAAAGTGATTAGCCTTAAAATTTTGACAATTCTTTTACAAGTACGTTTTGGAAGTAAGTTTTAAAAATACATATCCGTTATATCTAAATTTTTCCATTTTTTTTTCAAGTTGTGTTCCAACTTTAGCATTTTAGAAAACACTTTCCGAGTTTTAAAATATTTAACAATTAAAAAATTTCGTTGAAGAAATATTAAAAATTTAACACATTGAAAATAAGTATATTTCAAGGATGTTTTGAAATTTTAACATTTTGGAAAGTAAAAGTTGAATATTTTAGAAAAATAGATATAAAAAATATATACCGGTAAAAATAATAAATATGAATAAAAATTATCCTATTGTATCAATTTCTTGGAAGCCCAGTTAAGTAATCAAAACATTCCAATTTTCTATGCTTTTATTTGGTTGAAGTTTGTTATGCGTACACTAAAAATAGTTATTTTTTTATTTTTTTAAATCTTAGCAGCAAGGCAAGGCATGATTCTAATATTCAAATCAGAAAGAAAATAACAAAGCAACCACTTTCAAGTATCTGTTAAAATCCATACCAGAACAATTTCACTATACAAATCAAAGGGAACACAAAAACACTTCTAAGAAAAGAATGTCCATTTCACCAAAACCAAACAAAACCATAAAAACTTCTTAATTACTTATTTATGTAACCTCTTTCTTCATTGCCAAACATGTAACCTATTTATTCACCATAAACAGCACAGTAACAATGTAACATCCAGTTCCACGCACCAGTTACTGAACCAAAGATACACCCAAAAAGAACATTAGTTCATGTCATAACAAAACCACGTTGCCACAACCTCAAGACAAAACTGAACCAACATAGCTCAATTGTATTTAACAAAGGCAAAATTCCGAAAATCATAAACTGACAAAACCTCTGAGCTTTAGATTGAAGAAAAAACCTAAGATATGGATGTTCATGTGAGTAATCTACAAAATCTACAACCCCTTTTGGAAAACGTTGTAGCAGAGAAAACTCCGAAAACCCCAGCACAAAAAACGATGAGAAAGGCATTCAAAGGCACAGCACATTTGTCGAAGCTTCTTCCAACAGGAACAGTGCTAATATTCCAAACCCTGTCACCACTTTTCACACACCAAGGGCAATGCAAAACCGTTTCAAACAAAGTCATGACCATTGTTCTGTTGAGCCTTTGCAGCATCTCATGCTTTGTTCTTTCCTTCACTGACAGCTTCAGGGATGAGAGGGGGAAGGTGAGATATGGGGTGGCATCAGCGAATGGGATTTGGGTTATGGATGCATCAGTGAAACTTCCTGCAGAAGAGGCACAAAAGTATAGGCTAAGGTTCATTGATTTCTTGCATGCATTTATGTCAATATTGGTTTTCTTGGCCATTGCACTCTTTGATGGAAGTGTGGTGAGTTGTTTTGCTCCAAAGCCTTCTGAGGAAACCAAGGAGCTTCTCATGATTTTGCCTGTTGGGATTGGCACTGTGTGTAGCCTTTTCTTTGTTGCATTCCCTACCCAAAGACATGGGATTGGTTTCCCTCTCTCTCGTAATTAGTATCATCTTCTTCATTCTTTAACCATGCTTTTCTGTAATTCTCATAATGGTTTTTCTTCTTCTTTGCAACATGAATAACAAATTTCTCACTTTAGTTTCAACAATCACTCAATGTGTAACTGGTGAGATCGGTTAAAACCCAGATAAAATGGGATTTAAATCAATTTGCCTCACGTATGATTCAGGCTTTTTGAAAACATTCAGTCATCTTAATTAGTTGTTGACCAAGAACATGTCTGAATTTGTGTTCAGGGTACGTATTCTAAAAAAATAGAGTTAGTTCTGACTTATATCATTTTTTAAATGGAGTTATTAAAACAGCTGGAAATATATCTAACTGATAAAAATTTTAGTAACCCAAAAACTACTAATTAGTAACGCAACCATTGTTTGATAGAATAGAGGGATACTATTATCTTTTATTTTTAATTTATATTAATAATTTAAATATTTTTAAAAAATATATTTCTTCTTATATTTGTTATTTTCTCCCTTTTTAGCTCACCCAGATGTACATCCCATGCACTTCTATTAGGTGTATTTTTCTCTATCATCGCTTAGATCTCAGCTTATTGTCGTCATTGCTCTACCACGTGGACACAATTCTTGTAAAGTAAAACGCTTTCTTAATGTAATTTAGAATTTATGTTAATGATTTCATCAAATTACAATGTTAAATAGATCGGAAACTAAGGGAAAACTACACTCTCCCATTATGTCAAAACTAATGGCCACTTTCCTAACAAATAGGTTAGCTAAAATAAAGCTCCATCAATCCCTAAAAATAGGTTAACATAAGACTGTTATTTAAACATTAATTAAATAAAAACAACATAAAAAATTTCATAAAAAATCTTTTAATAATCCCTCCCTTAAACTAAATGCCCAAAGGCTTTAGTTTACTTCGGACGGTGCAATCATGTCGAGCATACTCTTGATCTTCACAAACTGTTCAAGCTTGAGTGGTTTAGTCATTATATCTGCTATTTGGTTTTGGGTGTTGCATTGACTTAACTTGATTCTTCCTTCTTTGACAAGATTTCTTAAGAAATGAAATCTAACATCAATGTGTTTGCTTCTACCATGAAATACGGGATTTCCAGACAACTTAATACCTAAATTGATGTCACATAGAATTAGAATATGCTTTTGTCTTTTGAAACCAATGGTCTCAAAATACATTGACATGCACATGAAGCGACATATATGTATTCTGACTCTGTAGTCGATAATGTCACTATTGGTTGTTTCTTAGATGACCATGAAACTGCAACAGTTCCTAACGAAAAAACAAATCATGATGTGCTCTTTCTATCGTTTACATCACCTGCATAATCATTATCTATATAGGCCACTAAAGTGATATATTCTCTTTTCTTGTAGAGTATCCCCAGCTCCATAGTCCCCTTTACATACATACCGTAGGAATCGTTTGACAACATTCCAATGAATATGAAGGGTTCTCCATGAATCTGCTAATTAGGCTGACCACATACATCAAGTCAGGTCTGGTTGCAATTAGGTACATAAGGCTTCCAACTACTTGTTTGTAGAGTGTGGCATCTGCTTTAGGTCATGTGTCAATTCTAGATAACTTCATTCCTGGGACAATATAATTCTTTACTGCATCGCACTCCATCATATTAAATCGAGCCAATACTTCCTATGTATATTTTCTTTGACATATGAAGATACCATGTGTATTCTACAAAACTTCAATTCCCAGAAAATACTTCATCTTCCTCAAGTCAGTCATATAAAAAATTGACATCATAGAATCCTTAAACTCATCACACATACCTTTATCATTGTTGGTGTAAATTAAATCATCCACATATAGACTCACAATAATAATTTCACCATCCTTTGCTGACTTTGTGAACAAAGTGTGTTCACAAAAACATCTTTCAAAGCCATTCTGTAAGAAATATGCTTCTATTTTGTTATACCATACTCTTGGTGCTTATTTGAGCCTATAGAGTGCCTGCTTCAATTTATATACCTTTCCTTCCTGTCCCTTTCCTATGAATCCAACTGGTTTTTGAACATATATTTCCTCCTTTAGTTCTCCATGGAGGAATGCACTTTTCACATCTAGTTGGAATATAAACCACCCATTTTGTGCTGCCATGGATAGGATTATGCGAATAGTATCTAATTTGGCCATTGATGCAAACACCTCTGTGTAATCCACTCCATAGTGTTGTGTATAGCCTTTTTTTACTAACATTGCTTTAAACTTGTCAATCTCATCGTTCTCCTTGAGTTTAGTTTTATATCCACTTTACTCCAATCGGTCTTACGTCTTTAGGAGCATGAGTCAACTCCCAAGTTTGTTTTTTCTTTATAGCCTTCACCTCTTTCACCATTGCCTCTTGCCACTTCTTACTTTTAACTGCTTCTTCAAAGTAACTGGATCAGTTTCAGCTACTAGCATAGCACTAGTATGTTGTCATCGTATATGCTTCCCCCTTCTTCATAGTCTGCCATCCACACTAGTTTTCTCCTATTTCTTCTCACCCTCCCTTTAGTTGGGATCTCACATGTTGGTGTGTGAGATTTGTTTCTGGTGTATGTTCCCGCAACATGTGATTTTGATTGCTCCTCCTCTAATTTAGATTGTGAATCAATGCTTTCTTCTTCTCCTTCAACAATTTCTTGGTGACTTTCTGCTTCACTTTACTCCTACCTCCAACTTATGTTTTCTTCAAATACAACATCCTTGCTGATTAATATTTTCTTGTTGATTGGATCAAATAGTTTGTATGCCTTGGATTCATCACTGACTCCAAACAGAACACACAGTCTACTCTTGTTATCAAGCTTAACTCGTTGTTGGTCTGGTGTGTGGACATGAGCTAGGCAACCGAACACACGAAAGTAGTCAACAAATGGTTTTATTCCACTCCATGCTCCCTCTAGAGTCTTGTCTTGTTCTATTGATGTAGGGCTTCTATTCAGAATATATACACACCATTTTGTAGCTTCTTGCCAAAAGATTTTTGGGACATGTCTTCCAAGCAGCATAGTGTGAACCATATGCATGATGGTTATGTTTTTCCTTTCAACAACCCCGTTCGGCTGGGGACTATAGGCAACAATTAGTTCCCTTTTTATCCCTTGATTTTTTCAAAACTCCTCAAACTCTTTTGAGCAAAATTATCCTCCTCACCAGTGTAGGAAGGGACTTTGACAGCGGTTATTTATAATATTTTACACCGGTTCCGAAGTATATTGGGGCGAGGCCAAAAGGGAAACGCTTTTGGCCTTGGTCGTGAACCAAAGCCATATATCCCCAGCTTTCTGCTTCGGTTCAAGCCTAACCGAAGCCATATGTGCAATTTATTTTTAATTTTTTTAAAAATTCGATCACCTTTTGGCCTCGGTTCTGGTATGAACCGAGGCCTAATATGGTGTTTTTTTTTAATTATAACTGCAACCAAGATCGTTTCTCCAATTCTTCTGTTGCTATTTTCCCTCTTCCCATAAACAAGCAAATCTAGCTTTTATACTTTGATAGACAGGTCACTAGTGCATGCCCCACTCTCTAGTATAGGAATAGGAATGAACCATTTAGCATCATGCATATACTAAAAATGGCTACAATGGAATAACACTCATATCAGAGAATATAATGCAGTTGTTCACTGTTCATGCCTTCCGCCAAACCTTAAAATCCAAATGGTCTAGAATCTATATTTTCTGTCTACATTCTGCTTATAAAATGTTAAATTTCAGCACAAGGTAGGTAGGCCTACGCATTGTCCACACTTAAAGGCCAAAGGGCTATTATGCGAGTGTTTAGGATGTGAAATAAAACCATTCGTATGTCATGATCTAAACTTAGCTTTTCTGGATAACTGGCGCATGAAAATTGGAAAGGGTGAAAAATTTAAATTATATGAAGAAAATTACACCCGAAGCTATCAACACTTCGTGAATGCCAAATTAAGATTTGTACGTGCATAAAAAATTGCAACTCAGAAGTGTACCGAGTTTAATAATGTCAAGTTTGCAGTAATCTTTGCATTTCCATCCTTAATAACAACATCCATTTTTGACAAATTAGCCAAACTTGAAGGAAAGTTTCTGCACAAATACAAAAGCACACAATGAGATCAATCAAAATTTAATTTCCCATATAAAAAATTTACATTCTTATAAATCAAAAGAGACCAATATGAAGACCCAAGATGATAATCGACAAGATAAAAGCAAATAATCAAAGAGAAAACTCACTCAAATATAACCCTAGCAGCAAACAGTCCTGGACTTCCAAAACCAAACCACTCAAAGTTTCAACGCCCCTACAACAAAGGTGACCTGTAGCATAAAATTGCATTAAAATATAATACAGAAGCATGGACATGGATAATCTCATTCACTTACGTTGTGGGGCGAGGGGAAACCAATTTTTTGAACTCACCGAAAGCGAGAGACAAAGATTTAATCGACTACGCATGATGGTTGATGGCAGATGCTGTGCAGCAACAGAAGGCGGAGCGTGATGGGGATGGCAGCGAAGTTCGCGCAGAGTTTTCAAACTCACCTGCGGCGGGAGATGATTTGCAATGGGTGAACTTGAATAGCGCGACGGAGGCGATGACGCACGACTATTGACGGAGGATGCTGGTTGGCAACGGAGGTAGAGCGTGGTGGTGGTGGCAGAGCGGAGAAATTCACACAGAGAGAAAAGAGTTGGGGGAGACGATGAATAGTAGTTAGGGTTTGCAAATTGGGAATTTTAATAACCCTTATTGCCTCGGTCCTTAAAGACCCGAGGGCAAAAGCCTGTTGCTGATGGCATTTTTGAAAATTTGAAAGCTGATGCTGCCTTATATGCTTCGGTTCAGTTTCACCCGGGGCCAAAAGCCCAATTTATTGCTTTGGTCCTTAAAGACTCGAGTCCAAAAGCCTGATGCTGATGGCATTTTTGAAAATTTGAAAACTGACGCTACCTTATATGTTTCGGTTCTGTTGGAACCGGGGCCAAAAGTTGGACGAAAATTGCAAAAATGTCACCGCCTCCTTATAGGCTTCGGTTCAGCTGCAATCGAGGCCTATAAGGCGAAGTAAAATGTTAAATTTGCATTAGTGCCTCTATCATAGGTTAGGTGTTCGAGCCTGTTGTGCCAAAGTTGAGAAATGTTTTCTGCATTCATCTGGAGACACATATATGTTCCCATGGTTGCTATAAATACAAACATCATGCTACCATTCATTGGGATTTCACATAGTACTCCTTTCTCGTGGTGTGCAATAGTGCAAGTGTTCCTTTGACCTTTGATGCTCAACCCCTTTTCCTGAAGTTGTCCTATGCTCAATAAATTATTTTTCAATTCAGGAACATAATACACATTCCGTTCACCTTCATTCGAATGCTCCCTTTCCCCAGTACATTTATATGAGTATCATTTCCCAGCTTTACTTTGCCTCTAAAATTCTCATCTAACTCTAAGAACCACCCCTTTGTGGCCACTCATGTGGTTGCTGCATCTTGAGTCCAAGAACCACTCAATTTTCTTTCCTTCTTTGTTCTCTGTGAGAACCACTAGTAAGATTTCTTCCTCATGTTCTTCCTTATCCTCCATTTTTGCATCATTTGCTTTCTTCTCCCGCATTGGATATTCATATTGAAAATGTCCAAGTCTATGGCATTTGAAACATTCAACCTCTTTTTTGTTAAATGTTTATCTCCCTCTTCCTCTGCCTTAGAAGGCTCCTCTTGCCCTCCCTCTTCCTCTTCCTCTTCCATCAAATATTGTTTGCATAACCTGCTCTTCTTCAACTGAGCATGCCATTCACTGCTTATGCATCAATAGACTACTTTGCAATTCATCTATAGTCATGGTGTTAATGTTATTGGACTCCTCAATTGAGCATACTACATAGTTGAAACCTACATAGAAGATAATGGAGTGAAAGAAGAAAATCATAAGTTTCATATAAGATCTAATGCATTAGAGATGCTGTAACAAATTATATGAATCAAACTTAGATTAAGAAACCTAATACACAGTATAGTTTGCACTACAAGAAAAAAGCATTTTAGCCACCGGCGAAATCGGTTGCTAAATGAGTAAAATCGGTTGCAAACACTTCTAGACACCAAAAATAAATAGTAGCGAAACCCTTGTCGCAAAGCAAATAGCCACTGATTTGACAATTGGTTGCTAAATAGCCACCGAAATTGTGGTCGCTAATCAATCACTAGAAATTTGGTTACTTTGAAGTATTGGAGATCAGTTTAGCTACTGAACTTTCAGTCGCTAAATCGATCGCTAATGACAACAATTTTTAATATAATAAAATGGTTTTCGGTGCCTAATTCAATCACAAATAAATACATTTTATAATTAATTAAAATAGTATCGGTGGACTAAATCGATGACTAAGTCACCTACTTTTATTTAATTTTCTACTCGCTTATAAATGTTGTATATTTAATTATACTAAATAACAATAAACTTTAATATATAATATAATAAAAAGTAGTATAATACATGATCCAACATAAGACCAAAATGAAAATAATTCTAAATATATATGCAAGTTATAAAGTTATCATACAATTAAACATACAATTAAACCTCACTAATGTTCGTGTGGACTGTAATCACTAGAAGGTCTACTAAATCATCTTCATTGAAGGGTCTGACATAAGATTCTTCAAGTAGATGAACTCTAAAATAAGTTTCATATACTTGTTAGGAACAAGGCAATAAAGGAAAGAATAAAGGAGAGAAAAATAGACACAGAGAATTTAACGTGGTATATAGTAAAATAGAGAACCACATCTCACTATTCTAAGCGATGTGGGACTAAATCAAGCACCATAATACTAACAATTCTCCCACTTGGGGTTTGATTTACATTACCACCTAGTGTAGTGCCTTCAT
>Ga0214545_1002327_pt1 | contig 36602 bp, 24 predicted proteins | sample CNSS4metaG_FD_160064 | JGI IMG/M metagenome (GOLD analysis project Ga0214545, IMG submission 160064) | Root nodule microbial communities from cowpea collected in UCLA plant growth center, Los Angeles, California, USA - CNSS4 | ecosystem: Host-associated > Plants > Roots > Nodule | place: USA...
ACAAATCCACTATCTGTTTTACGTCAAGCAATACGTGGAGTAACTCCCGATATAGCAGTAAAAGCAAGACGCGTAGGCGGATCAACTCATCAAGTTCCCGTTGAAATAGGATCCGCATAAGGAAAAGCACTTGCCATTCGTTGGTTATTGGGGGCATCCCGAAAACGTCCGGGTCGAAATATGGCTTTCAAATTAAGTTCGAGTAATTTACTATAAAAATTATAGTTAAAGATTAAAGTATCAACATATATATATAACTTGACAATCAAATTAATTAAACATTCAAACTATTCAAATATAATTAAGCAACATTCTAGCATTTTAAAAATATTAAATTGTGAACAAATATAATAGGAGTAGTAAATAAATATTAAAAAAATTAAAAAGAAATTAAAAAAATTGTAAGAAAATGTTGGTGGGTTAAGTGGGTCAACCCACCTTCAACCCGGCTCACTTAACCCACGGTGAGCCGGTTGGCTCACGGATTGAAACCCATTTTGACATCTCTATTGGAGAGTTATAGTAAAAGCTTTCGGAATGGAATTCAAAAATAAACATATATTGGATTGTGACTTGGTCCACTGGCAGAGGATAATTATGTAATCTACAATAATTTTCCTTTTAATGATCTTAATAATTGTTCACTAAGAATTGAACTTGTGACCTTGAATTCGATATCAACATTAAGATCAAACGCCTATTACTAGGGCAAAAACTATAGCTATTAGTTAGGGTACAACCTTTCTTACTTAACAATATAACAGTCCAAATACCACGATTCAATTATAACTCAATTTTCGTCGCGTACAACAAGTTTCAAGGCTTACTTTTTTTAAGAATTCTAAACCCGCGCAACAAGTTTTGAGGCCTATTTTTTTTAGGAATTCTAAACCCTCCCGTTAATCCCAGTTGGGATCTCTTATTCAAGACACATATGTTATAAGTATTCTTTTAGGTTATGCATTACTCAATTATTAATAAAATAATTCTAGTCATTAAATGGAGATAAGTATATTTCATTCCTATTATTTATTATTTATCATTACTGACATTTATGATTAACTTGGAATGTTTGTGTATTAGTTAAACCTGTATTAATAAACAAAATAGTATAGTTCAATGCTTTAAATTTCCTTACCAAATGAAATAATATTATCGAAACGTATTTTTAATTTGTACAATAACAAATATTTAGATTTCTCCGTAACAAATAATATTATCAAAACTTTTATTTAATTAATTTAGTTCAATTTTCAATACTTAAATTTGAAATAATTCTAATTTTTTTTCTTTAAAGTTTAGGCAAAGTAATTTAATCCCATAAAATTTTAAAAATATTATCTCGTTTTTATCAGTTAATTTTAGTCTCCATTCATCGGATAGGCAAATAAACATTTTCATTTTAGACTCTGCTAATGAACTAAAGTCCCGGGTGAACCAAAAAACAATGGTTAGGAAACAAAGGTAGCTGGAACTGACATATTCAAAGGCATCTATAACACCCCTGCTTTATACGAGTAACAACACAATTTTATTAAGACTTGTTCAACATTTCAGAATTGATGAGACCGGCAAAACTGAAGATTAGTTTAGAAGAGAAAGGTGAAACATATGTATCAGTTCTCCACTATCTGGCCACAATCTTCTATTACTACTGTTTCCGATGTCCTGCCACTTCCCGAACCCACCTTCTCCATCTCCTTCACCACGCTGTATCCATCAACAACTTTTCCAAACACGACATGTTTTCCATCAAGCCACGGGGTCTTTGTAGTACATATGAAGAACTGAGAACCGTTTGTATGGGGTCCAGCATTAGCCATAGATAGAATACCAGGAGCAGTGTGCTTCAACTTAAAATTCTCATCTTGAAATTTTGAACCGTAAATTGACTCTCCTCCTGTTCCATTCCCTCTGGTAAAATCACCTCCCTGACACATAAATTCTGGTATAATACGATGAAATGTTGACCCCTTGTAGTGCAAAGGTTTCCCAGATTGTCCAATCCCCTTTTCCCCAGTGCACAGAGCCCTGAAGTTTTCAGCTGTTTTTGGGGTTGTATCGGCAAACAACTCCATCACTACACGCCCAGCTTTCATCTTTCCAATTAGAATATCAAAGAAAACTTTTGGATTTTTAGACATGTTGATCACCACTTCCTCTGGCCGCAATGTAATTTCTTAGTTCCTACAAAGATAAAGTTGTAACGCGTCATGACTAAGTTTTTCTTTGCTAAGAAATAATAGTAATGATACTCAAACAAAAAATGCTGTTAATTCAAAAATACTAAAAACGGGTTGGATTTTCTGTTTGGTTTGAGATACCAGAAAGAATTACACTGTTGTTATAATATTTGCCACAATGCGTAAATGCTATTCCATACAAATTGAAAAACAGCATGTGACATTCACGGCGGCATGTTAGATGTAGCTTAGGTTTATGTTTTGTGCTGACGGCATAACTAATCAGCACAAGACCGTCCATAAGCACAGCAACTAAAAAACATCATCAAAAGGGAACAAGTTTTCACTACCAAATGTGGTTCCTCAAAAGGAAACAAATCAAAAAGCGATTAAAGCTCTAATCAATGAAAACAAATAGTAACTGGGCTAATTAGAGAATGTTCATCATCCTGAACAAAATCCTCAAGACATGAACAGCAAGAGGATTTGAATTAAAAAAAGGATGACATGCGATTTAGCACATGCTTTGAACTCACAGACTATAATAGTGGCTGCAAATCTTCGAAATGTGCAATGGCAAACTATGGTCGAGGTTAAAGTTAAGTACGAACAATGAAAGGGCACGACAATGGCAAAAATATAGAACATACCGGCACACGAGATTCAAGACAACTACACAACGAACATGCAGTCATGTCAATATTTACCAAGTCACTATAATGTTTTAAAAAGAAAAGCTTGCATATCTATTCATCAGTATAAAAAACATTCTTAAGCCGAAAACACCAACTTTAAGCAGATCTGAATCCATGGATTTGAATATAACAATCACACAAATCCGCAAAATCAAATCAGTAATCAATAGTTCATGCAAAAACACAAGAGAAAAGAAACTTCTTTCAAAAACATCTTATCCTTTATAACCAACAACTTGAACGATAATCGAAAGAATAAGAATGATATAGAATACAAAAAATAATCTATAGAACATTGATAAATTGAAGAGAGAACAAACCACGGACAAATAAAAGCATAAGCTCCAGGAAACACAATCCGATAGAATACACAATAATATAAGAATTAAAAGTAAGAACAGAGGAAGAAACCTTGTAAGAAGCTGCGGCTAAAACCCTAGCCGCAAGTCGAAGGATTGAATAGAGTGAAGAGAAGTGAGGCAAAGAGGGTTTATTTACAGCTACAATTTTTTCTATCAGTTCACGAAAATACCCTTTCTATTTTATGTAATTCCCTTTGTCACATAATTTATCTATATTAAACAAATATGAAAATAGTGTTCTACACTTATTAGGTTACTTCATTTTTATTTTGTTATTGTCTCTTTCCTTCACCATTTTTAAAATTAAATTAATTTGATTAACTCTTAATTCTGAATATATTGTATCAATTTTAAAATAGTTTTGCTTTTTAGATAAACAAAATTGTAAAATTAATTTGGAATATAAAAGCGGGATGGGAACAAGCAGTTTATTCGAGTAAAATGTGTCAAAAATCTTGTTTCGTCAATTTTTTTAATTTTTTAAATTTAGTCTTATAAATATCTTTTAAAATTTTAATTAATATTTTTAATCATATAAACTAAAATAATTATTACTTTTATATGTATTAATTTATTATAATCAATAATTATAACTTATAAATATTAATAATTTAAATTATAATATTATTACATATCTATATCATTAAAATAATATATTAAAGACAAGATATTTTTAAATTATTTTTTGTTTTATTTTTTATTTTTTGGCCTACTAGTTTAGTGAATTCGACAATCAAAATAAATTGACAACTAAAACCAGGAACCTGACTCCGTAATTTCTAACATTTATATTAAAAAATTTAGTTTGGGAAGTTTTTAATCTTTCATAAATTTATGTTTAAAAATATATTCCTAGAAAAAAATAATGAATAGTATTTTGTCTGGTATCTCAAAAAGAAATTTAAATGGTGAAAATCTATTTTTTTATTTGAAACAAAAATTTATCAAAATATATGATATTATTTTTACTAAATTATTTTTTGAAAAGTTTATATAAATATTTGTGATAATATTTTATCAGTCAAAAATAATTTAATAACTTCTTAAGAATATAATTAACGGGATTCAAGATTTTAAAAAGCCATAGCTTCTAATGAAAAATTTTTACCCATACATGAAACATCCTTTAAGCCTAATTATTCTAAACTTCAAATTAACTTTCGATTTTTTAAAATTGACACACTATCATATAATATTTTTCCTACTTTTAATAGTTTATTTCTGTAATATTATTCCTCTTCAAATCTTATATGTTTCAAAAAATAAGAAAAACAAAATTGTAAAACTATACCGTTAAGTAAAAAAAAAATACATGAATATTTATTTGAATAAATATGATACATTGATATATTATAAATATATACTAGGCAAATTTCCTAGCAAAAAAGCATGTGGAACATGTTTAGAAAAAATTATCTCAAACTAAACACTATTCTTGAAAATTATCACCAAAAATTACTCTTGTTACTTCCATGTTCATAATACTGCACCACAAAATCCACAAAATTAAAAGAAAGAAAAAACTATAAACGAAGGAGAATCCAAATTTTCTGTTTGAGAGTAACAGAAAAAATGTAAGAAAGAATCGAAATTCCAGAATCAATCACAACGCAGATAGGAAACAGAGAGAGGATAAGGAAAGGAAGAAGCATATTTGAAGGAAAGAATGACACCGCTGCTTAAGGGATTGCCATCGTTAACGAGACAGTCATTGTAGCGAAGGCGTTTGAAGATTTTAGGGTTTATGAGAGTTGCAGAAGTGAACATGCCACACTTTAGATGAATGTGAGAAACGCTGCAGTTACTTCTGCTGCACGTGTTCGCCATCTCAACCGTATATTGTGGAATTCCACTCGGAAGTGGAACCGTCGGACTTTGGCTTACTTCCATGCTACTCTTGCTGCACTTCTCATTCATCACCGCTCCCATTGCACAACCTGCATGCATCATCCAATACTCTTCACTGTGTTACCAAACCAGAACCACGCAAGAACAACAACATGAATATGAGGAAAACGCACCTGCAACAAAAGCAGCGAAGACTCCGAGGATGAACAAGGATGAGGTTGCCGTCGAACGTAGTACTGCCATTGAATTATTATCGTCTGCCTAAGAAAATGCAAACAAATCCATCTTATCTCATTCTCTGAGAGAAGAGTGCAGAAATAAAGATAAAGAAGAAGGTAGAAGGAGAATGTGGGAACTATAGGAAGGCACAAAAACGGTAAAATATGACAAATAGGTAATAAACCCTACAAAACAATACGTGAATGTGTTTTTTCATAATTCATAAGTATATAGTTGTTGCAAACATTAGATCTCAGTTTAAAGATTGTGAATGAAAAACATGTAATTACTAAAAAAGGAGATTTCATTCACATTCTTGAACAAAAAGTAACAACAGTAAACAATGAAGAAAACAATGCTTCATAGTTCATACCAAATAAGAACCTTTGACAGTATTGAAGGTAGCGAGGATTTTTCTGGTCTGCTGTGCTGTGTTTTGTCCTGAACAAAATATATATATAAAAGGACACAAATACATTAGAATAGGATAAATAGGGAATGTAGTACGAAAAAATATCAATATAAATATAATAGAATCGACTATTTATACAATAAATTATAAACAAAATATATTAATTCATATTAATTAGTTGCCATATATGTTGTTGTTTTTAAAATTATCGAGTTACTAATTATTTTATAATTTTTCCTAATTTCTTCTTTCTTTAACTCTTAATAAACATTATTTGGTAAAGTTTATGTTGTTTGCAATTTTTCTATATTTTGGAAAGGATAAATATATTTTATTAGACATTTTTCTTTCATTTCGTAACCGGAAATGACTAAATGTAAATTGTATCGTAGAGAATCGAGCATATATACACTAAACATTCACTTAAGTTCATATTTTAATCTTGAGAATTTGATGCAGATTCAATTGAAATGCAAACTTATAAAATTTTAAAAGTCATATTAAAATATGAAATATTATATGAGTCATAGTTGCAATATAAAATATTGTGAATGTTGAAAAATTTTAAAAATTGTGAAAATATGAGAAATAATATACATATGACAGATATAAGAGATATATTATAACTTAATGAACTTATTATTTTATTTTATTTATATTTTTTTTATATATATATATAAAATAGAATATAAAGTCAAATGAATTTTTACATAAATAAAGTTACAAAATTACAAAATTATTGATCTAAGAATTTTTCCTTTACAAATACAAATTTAAATAGGATACAGACTTAGATGAGTATAGACTTAAAGAAACAATTACTTTGTATCTTTAGTGATAAGAGGTGCAATTATGATGCGTTTATTTATGACCTTAAAAGGGCTCAATTTTTTTTTTATTTTTTAAAGATATATATATTATTTTAGTCTCACTCATTCAATTAACATATTATAAATTGTAATTTCAAATCTTTATAAAATAAATACTATATTTTCATTATTAAGTATATCAAGATGAATATTATACGTATTAAAAATTAATATATGTTCTAAAAAAATTATATTTATTTTAATATCATATTTTAAATCTTCACTATTTATTGGAGAACATATTTTTTACAATAATTATTAATTGATATTTAATTAATGAATATGGATTAAGAAATAATATTAGTTTATTAATTATGTAACTGGTAATGTATTAATGTCTAAGATGTATTATAATGAAACATTAAGTAGACAATATTAAAATAATAAAATTTAAAAATATTTAATTTTTACTAATTAATAATACTTTTAAATTCATCCATTTGTTAAAATATTTTATGTAAATAATTATTTAATCGTAAATAAAGTATTAAATGGATGTAGGTTGAGAAACTATTGTAATATTTAAATTAATTATTATTTACATTAAATAATTTTTTATATCATCTATTAAAAGTCAAAGTGATTTATTTAATTAATTTTTTAAAAATAATTATTTATCACATTTACATATTTATATATTTCATGTAAATAATAACTATTTTAAAGTTTAATTTGAAACTATATATATATATATATATATATATATATATATATTCATGAAAAAATTAAAATTATTAAATTTAGTATAAAATTATTATATTTTACATATATTAATCATTAGTTTATATTTAGTTAATAATTATTAGTTAACAAGAATATTAACTTATTTATTATTTAATTAGTAAGGTATAAATAATAATATAGGTGAATGTATCTCACTAAAGTGATAAAATTTCACCCTTAACCCCTTTTAAAATGATATTTTTATATCATACATGTTATATATATATATATATATATATATATATATATATATATATATATATATATATATATATATATATATATATATTAATCAAACTATCTTAGTAAGTTTTATAAACATTTGTTGTCATATCACTCTTAAATTTGACTTTTCTAATTCACGCACTTTTTTTTTCAGTTTATTATTAATTATCATTTTTTTAAGATTTTTTGTATAATACACATCATAATATTTAGGTTCAAATGAGCCTTTAAGTGCGACAAAGACTTCAAAGGAATTTGTTGAATGAAATCACAATGCATCAAATAATGATACATATACTTTGTATATATATCGTTAATGGATACAAATTTCACATTGATGCATAAAAAAAATTGATAAATATATAATGGGATTTAAGTTAAAGGTCTAACGAAATTCACTGATAATATATATATATATATATATATATATATATATATATATATATATATATATATATATATATATAAAAGGTAAAGTATAATACTTCAAATTATCCCAAAAAATGGAAAATTCTAACTGAAAATGGTTTGATCTATGGAAAACATCCTATATATATATATATATATATATTCTCTATTTTATGAATAATGTCTAACTGATATTGATGAAAACATCATCTTTATTCTATTATCAATCATTTTTAAACTACATTTTTACAAACTATATAACATTGCATCCAGTGTTGAAAAATCATATTCTAGTAAGGAGATTATCAAATTTCAATAATGGATTGTAACAACTAGAAGCAAAAATAAGAGAAAACTAATACATCAAACATAAACGTTTACTTGTTCAATTGATTGAGGACAATGTTTTTCTACAAGGGTGAAATTCACCGAATAAGAAGGAAATCTATTGAACACAGAATAATAATGAGTGGTTAAATTAGGAATTTCAATCCTTTGTTTGTACAACACATTTCCTATCACTAATGTTCAAACCCTTTATTCAATGACAACATCAAATTCAATAATATTAAAAAAGATGAATCCGCAACAATATTCTTTTAAATACTCAAATTATTAGAAACAAACACCCTTAAAATACTTTTAGTATTTTTAAAATGTTAGAAATAAATAACTTAGTATCATATTTTTATAATTTTTTTAACTTATTTTATATTTAAGCTTCATATCATTAAAATACAAAAAAAAAATTATATTATTTTAAGTTTTATAATATTTGAATGATTTGACTTAATTTATTATAATTGTTGACCATATTTGATTGATTTACATTGAGTAGATTCACATTTTTTCATGATATTAACTAAAAAAATTTCTCCAACTGATAAAAAATATGGTTTCTCATCAACTTAAGAAAAAAAAAGTCTTACTAACTTTAAAAACAATGCCAAAAAATAATTATTCACTTAGTCATCAATTTATTATTTTGTACTCTCCAGGATTTTTATTATCAATAACATGTAGATGTGAAATCATACAAACAATTAACAATATAAATGATCAAACCAGCACAACAATCAACGTACAAACTCTTGGATAGTTTTTTTTTTTTTGCCTTTTACAAAAAAACAAATACTATACCTATTTTGGATTAAAAGAAAAAGACCATTATCACCCTTTTATTTTTATTCCATTTATATATTCAGGAAATAAAGAGGGAGAGGGATTAAAGCATATTAGGTAATTGTAAAACCTGAAGCTTCTCAAGTTTTTTATTTTTTCAGTCTCGTATCTATCCCTCTTCAGAGAATACGCCTTGATCACTGTTCATCTCTTCAATATCTTTTTCTGCATCATCGAACTGGTGAAGAAAAGAAATAACAAACTTACAACTAAATTTAAAGAAGGACACTAAATTCAGAAACTATGTTATTCAATATCCTAAATTTTTGGATCAATTCATGGATATACAGTAGCAAAAAAATAAGAATTTAGATCAAAATGAAATAAAGATGGTGATGTTACTGTACCTTGAACTTGGATCCCCGAATGTAATAGCGCAAGGTTTTTGGACTAGATCCAGTATCTTGAAAATATTCGTTCTCCTTTTTGGTTGACTTTTCAGCGGTAAAAATGTTTTGAGTTTTCCTCTTATGCAAGAAGCTATCGCTGACATCATCGTTTTCATCGGAGAATGAGTATTCAGTCATTTCAAAAGCTTTAGAAATCCCATGAACCACGAAGTTCTCGGAAGTGATCATGTCGGGTGCCACAATCTCAACACCGTTAACGAACATGCCAGGCGCGAAATCCAAAACCCCGTCAATTTCAAGAAGCTCATCAGGCACGAGCGTCTTCAAGAGAGTCCTAACCGGCAGAGAAGCGAGTTCTTCGTAGCGAAACCTCTGAGGAAGAATATGAAGCCTCACAGCTCTGTGAAGCAAAGGGTTGGGGCCAAGCAACATGAAATCAGGAGGAGCAAAGATGGTGGCAAAACCCAAACTACCCGAGTGATCTTTCTTAATCCCTTCAAGAACCGAACGCAGTGCAACGGAGAACGAAGCGTAGCCCTTGGCACGGAGCAAGTGAACGACGCGGTTCCAGTGAACAGCGTTCTTGGAGAGGGAGTGGTTGGAAGAACAAGAGGGGGGTCGAATGAAGAAATCCAAACCCCGTTGAAGAAGGTCGTGCGGGTGCAAGGGGGAGAAGGGGGCAAGAACGCCATGCACGGCTAGTTGGTCGGCGAGGAAGATGTTAGGGTTTGATATGAGGACGTTGTTGATCTCGACGGAGTTTGTTGCGGGGTGGACCTTAGTGAGGGAGATGTTTTTGTGGCGGAGGAGGGTGGTGAGGCAGGTTCCTTGGGACATGTTGAGGAGGTGGTGGAAGGAGAAGGTGGAGGTGGCGGTGGTGGTGTGGTAGAGGAGGAGGGTTTTGAGGAACCAGAGAGGGTGTGAGGTGTTTCTGATGGCGGAGTCTCTGATGGCGAAGATGGTTGAGTTTTGGGGCGGTTTGAAGAAGGAAGGGGAGTGGTGGAGAAGGTCTGCCATGAGAAAGAAGCCTGCTCTTCGGAGAGCGTTGGAAGCATTGCGAGAGAGTTCATGGGGTATGGGTGTGCCTTCTTGGATTGAGTTCTTGGAATCAGAGGAACGAATTGCAGAGGATATGGCGATGATTCCAAGACCTATTGCGGCTGCAACGTACAGTGGGAACCAACACCAACGAGAATAAGCCATGCACACCACTGTTATCCCCAATCACCAAACTTCAACTTTAATGCATTACCATTGCCTTCTCGTGCCTATGGCAGGAAAGTCTGAAACTCCTCCTAATGCTAACATTGCTTTCAATTGTTATGATTTGTATGAGAAAGTAATGAATGCAACACTGTGAAGAAATTAATGCTAAGAACTTATTGAACATCACTTGCATATTATTTATTACAAAGGTGATTAAAATTCAAATTAATGATAAGATTCAGACCACGTATTCTCCGTCATCAGACTCACAGTTAAGGTTGAGAAAAAAAAAATCTAAATTATGAAATTTAGTCCATAATCATTAAAATTTATATTACTTTAAATTTATTTAAATAAATCTATCTCAAATTTAAATCTATATTTCTATTTTAAATTTAATTCATTGATTTGAATAAGAATTAGATAAGATAATTTAATTTTTTAGATTTTGAAAATTTAAAATCAAAATGCATTAAGTTTGAGTTAAAATAAGTCAATTTTGATAAAGAATCAACCGAATTAAAAATAAGTCAAGTCAAAACAAAGACATAACCAAATCAATTCAAGTCGAATAAAACCAAAAATCAACTCGAGTGAAGTCAAGATTATGTCTAGTCAAATTAATATAACTCAATCAAAATTTTGTTAAGTCAATCACACTAGATTTAATTTAATTAACAAAAAACTTCTATCTAAATTTATACAAATTTAAATTAAATTGAAAACATCCAAATCTAATTAATTAAATTAAAATAAATTTGAATTATAAACTCGATTTATTTTATTATATTTAAATTAAATTTGGACTAAATTCTGAAATATTTAATCATGATGCCTACTCACGGTCTATTTCGCCTCCCTCAAATAATTCTCTCCTATCAACATTTATAATTTTAAAAAATGAAGAACCATTTAATGAATTAAAGGACATAAGAGTTTATTATTTCAGAAGAATATGGGACTTAAAAGATATTCAATTATTCTATATTCATAACAGATTATTATAAGTACATTAAAATTTAGCATAATTAATAACGGATTACCATAACACATTTCAATGTGAAATCTTAGAGTGAAAATAATATAAAAACAACTAAACTAAACTATATATGTTCTGCAGTTTTCAATCTTAGTTATACTAAAATCAATTTTACTCAATTTTAAAACAAGTAGAACCAACTGTTCCACATCACACATCAATGTTTAACAACAACCTTCGTATAATAATCAACTTCCTCTAACCGCCGATCAACTTCACCCCAAGAATCTCACCTAGTACGGAGTTCTTTAGCCCTGTACGACACTCATGCTGTGAACGGTGAGAGTTAATAACTAAACAAAGGGAACCAATTTCAATAATGTAGACAAGGTCAAATTTAGCAAAAATGCAGCAACTAGCAAGTGCCTCAATTAAAAATCCAACTAGTATTTGAGAACAACGATACTAAAAAGAAACTTAAATAGATACACAAAATTGCTTCAAATGCCATGGTAAAGAACATCGTCAAGTTAGTCTCCAATTAATTCATCCATACTGGACAGAAAGTGTTAGACGTGAAACTATACAATCAATTTACAGTATCACCCTACACCCTAAGTTAGAAGATTCCTATAAATGATAAAAGCAAGCATCACAAAAAACCATTGGCTTCCCAGTGGCAAGTAGATACAACACTCAAAACAAAATGCAATAACAAGGCCATCATTATCGTTCTAGTTTACCACTTGTAGACTTCTTTTCAAGTACCCGTATCTTGTCAAGCAGCTCTTGGATAGTATTTGATGCCTCCTACAGGACCAAAAAACAGGTACTGTAATTGCAACTTGTTTTGGATTAAAATAAAAGAAAAAGAAAAACGTAGCACCCATTCTTTCATTTATATATATATATATATATATATATATATATATATATATATATATATATATATATATATATATATTCAAGGAGGGGGATTAGCAGAGCATGAGATAAGAATAAAACCTGAAGCTTCTTTCTTAGATTTTTCTCTTCAGCATCACGTCTATCCCTCTCTTCAGAGAATACATCAATGAGAGTTTCTTGATCACGGTTCAACTCTTCAATCTTTTTTTCTGACTCGTTTAGCTGACAGAAATTAAATAAGAATTTTTCAACTGAGTTCAGAAAAGGACAAAAGAAGTTTTATGGGTTGTACAAATTCATCAACTATCATAATCCGCGACTTTTCTTTTTTTAATTCGTTTCAGCATGACATGTGCGAATAAGATAACCCCTAGGGGTTGAGAAATGTCATAAATTGTAAAAGTAAACTAGATTTGCATGGGGATAGACTTCAAAAATGCAAGTTCGACAACATAACTAACATTATATTAAATTGTAAATTCACTACGGGGACACTTCACTTTCTCTTGGGTTAACCTCACCAGTCAACCTTCCCTAGGTAGTCTTGTTCAACATATATCCACAACCAGCTCTGTTACTAATTAACAAGTATCCAAGCACTATAAACTACACCCTCAAAGTTTAGCCAAAAACTTAAATACTCTATCAAATATCTCATATTGTACAATGTGGAACTTCAGTTTCCAATAACACTCAATCATAAGCAAATCAAAAGACTATATTAAACAATCCTAGGACTCAAAAGTTGAGCTTAAGTATAAATATTTCCTTATAGGGAAGTCCTTGGTATCACTTTTAAAGCTTCTCCCAATAGTAGTTACTCCATTATAAAGGTATAGTATAGCCAAGAAAGAAGCCACTTGAACACGTTTTCCCAAGCCTTTCGCAGTTTATTTTCTTTTTGTGAACCGAGTATCCCCTAGTTAGGAGTCGAAGAATAATTTTTCAAAATAATTTCATACATACATACCTAAAGTTCAAACCCCTGATCATATAACTTGACAGTTGTTTATATACATTTTCAAAGTTGACGAAAAAAAACCATATCAATATCTTCCTTTGGTTTAGTACCTTTCAATCAAATCCCATGTAATATATGAAGTTTTTCTTGTAGACCTTCATGACATAAATCTGAGTTATCCTCAATAATTGCAATCTCATCTCTTAATCTTTCTTGTTCCATCAATGCCAATAAGTATTAGGGAATCCTCCATCTCGTCTCCTCCCCACAGTCAATTTCAAACCAAACCAAATCAAGGACTTGGGTTCACTAAGGTACTTCCTCAACATTGAAGTTTCCCAATCATCCATTAACATTATCACTTCCTAGAAAACGTATACCTTAAACTAAATCCAGTGTGTGCTTGATTGATGGCCACAGGACACTTTGATGGGCCATAATGTAAAGCTTCATTAAAGTCAAGGGGAGCCACTAAAGACCCCTGAAGATAACATCATCTAGTGAGGAGACTTAATTACCTCCCTATCACCAGGCCAAACATCAACTTTGCAGTTAGCGAAGTTAGTCAATTCTTGTTGGATCCTTGGGATAGTCATTCGAAATTCGTCATGTGTCACTTTCGTACCTCAAATGCACCAAGTCACTAATTAATATATGAGGATAAAGACAAATCCAAATGTCTATTACTTTGATGCTAATTGGGTAGGATTACCGATAAAAAATACGTGCACTTCTTGATTTGCATTCTCATTGGTGGAAACCTGATGTCCTAGAGGAGCAAGAAGCATAAAACAGTTTCTAAATCCAATGTTGAAGTTGAGTGTCGAGTCATAGGTATACCAATTTACATATGAGATTACACGGCTAAGGAAACTCTTCCAACAATAAAAATTTGGAGACACTCGAGGTACCAAACTCGTGCGATACCCAAGTTTGTAGTGTTCTAAAGTAGACTCTTCAACTTTCCCTAAAGCAAATATTCTACACCAATGAGACATGTGTTGGGGATTAGGACCGGACCTGATTGTTGTACACCAAATATACTAAACACTTTTATGACTTTTGTCAAAATTTCTTGAGTATCATCACACACAATACATCAACTTCTATATATAGAGAACTCAGACCCTAAAATAATAATTATATGAGATCTCTAGACCCTTCTAACAACTTCTAGTAATACATTTAATATCTTACTAACAACTTTCAGTATTGCATTTAATATCCAACTAACAACAATCATGTTTCCGGTTATAATAGAAAATGTTTGTGCATCTTGTACGTGAAGAAATGGGGTGTTATCCTTAGCAGTTTTGATGCATAGCAAGGTGCTCTTACTCCCCAAATAAACCTACAGTACTCCACGGCAAAGAGTTTCTCTAACTCAACGATGACTCCTGGAGATGTTGTTTGAGTTTACGGAATTTACAATAAAAGTCTATATAGGATCTGTTTAGACAAGTTTCTATGTAAGCACTCCTAGGATAGAAATACCAAGAAAAAATAAAATGAATTTCTCCATAAACTAATTTGTAAAATTTATCATAATTTTTCTAAATTCTTAAAGTTAACTTGTGAAGAAGATCATTTCTTTTTTTTTTCTTCTTTTTTTTTCAGTCTGAAAGTGCTTATAGAAAAACTTATCCTAGCAGACTCTTCTTAGTATAGAATCTCAATAAAACAACTAACTGAATCCAAACAGCAATCAACCAAAAGCACGAAAATAGTTCTTTTCTAATTAAACAATTCAAATAGGGTTAAATATATTTTTGATCCCTTAACTTTCAATGGATTTTGGAATTAGTCTATTTCGAAACTTTGAACCAATTTAGTTTTTCATCTTTCGAAATACGTGGATTTAATTTTTTTAATCAAATTTTGTTAAGTTTATTTGACATTTCAAACGCGTTTCATAATAGTATTTGACTTAACATGAAAGCAAAAATGTGTTAAATAGTATAAACAAATCAAATACAATCCTGAAATGCATACGAAACATCAAATAAACCTAACAAAAATTGATTAAAAGAATTAAATCCAAAATCCACGTATTTCGAAAGATGAAGGACTAAATTGGTCCAAAATTTCGAAATGGACTAATTCCAAAATTCACTAAAAGTTAAGGGACCAAAAACATATTTATCCCATTCAAATAAAGATAAAATCCCGAACAAGATAAATTCTCCGAGAGAAAAAAATGGTTAACACAAATAATCCAAGATATCAAATAAAATAAGTACTTAAAAGGGTAAAAGTGCTAAACAAATAATAGAAACTAGTAAACCAATCTACATCATTCAATGACACCAAATATTAAGCTGTAAAGTGCAAAGATCATGATCCAAACCTGAGTTTCGAGAGATTTACACTTGTCTTGGTCATGCAGCAAAGCTTGAGACACTTCTAAAATTTCCTCTTCCTTCCTCTGTAATCTATAACAAAAAAGAAGGATAAGGCCCAATGAATAAAGTTCACAAAAGAAAGCAATATATGCAGTGAATGTTCTAAAATTAAAATATACCTTTCCTTCAACTCACGGTTCTCTTTTTTCAATTGCTCAAGTGTCAGTAAACCATTGTCAGATAGTGGTTGCTCGCCATTATTTACATCTTTTCCCTGCACTCAAACATCAACTCTTCTTGAAGAGACATCTTAAGACCAAAAACAAGAATTTCTAGTTAAAAAGCACTTTAGACTCTTAGTCATCTTCACCGTAACTCAGATTTTATAGGAACTTTTTCTCAATTAAATTATAAAAAAAAAAAAAACCCATTTTGGAATATTGATAGTATTGAACATAGTAAAATAAGAAATTGAAATATTTCATCTGCAATAGTATATTACGATTACGTTAGCCGCTTAGAGGTTAGAAACAAAACACTATAATGATCAGCAGATTGCATGATGTGTCATGATTACTGTTTAAAGAATTCTTGCAGAACGGTAACAAAATATCAGCTTATCGGTACCATAGTAATCTGGCTAATTGGCACAAGTTAAAGACCAATTATACAATATTTTTAATCTGCTAAAAACTATTAAACACCGTGTCTTTTACCAGATAGTTGGCACCTATGACCTCCATGCTCCCTCAAAAATAAGACAAGCTTTGTCGCATTGGACACTCACATATTCCATTTTTTTCTATTTTTCTTCATTTTTTTCATTCCTAAATACCGATAAAAGGTTTTACAGCACACTCAGTGTAGAAGCAATAAATTTCCAATTCCACTTTTTTCTAGGCCTTACATGTTAATAATTCAAGTTCTAATGCCTGCACATATTCTAGCTTAAAAAAGGAGAATGAAAACAAAGTGAAATAAAGGTGATGATATTCACTACCTTTATCTTGGATGCGGATGCCCGTGTGTACTGTGAGGCTTTTCTATTTGATGTAGTGCCTCCATTCTCATTTTCAAATGACTTCTCAGCGGCAGATGTCTTCTTTGTTCTTTTAGGCAAGAGATCCTCACTGAGATCATCATCAGAGGATGATTCCTCGGATGAACTTTGTATTATATGTTTAGGAGGAGAAACAGGAGATCGGCCATTAATAAATGCACTATCTTTTTCTGTTTGTTTTTGCATCCGTTTATTATTAAATGCACTCTCTCTTTCTGTTTCTTTTTGCATCCGTTTCTGATTTGGTTGTGAATGCAATTTGTCTGATGTCGATGGCGTTACCTTGCCATCCATGGTAGAATATTTCCTTTTTGATTGTGATGGTTCTGGAACATATTCAGGAGTTGTGTCTACAAAAGAAAAGATCCATTTGTAGAATACCATATGGTCATCCACAACATAATTTCAATCACCGAACGAGCAGAGCATAGCATCAAACAACAACAGCATGGCCTCAAATCATACCTTTATCACCAGAATCTCTTATTTGTATTTTATTTCGATTGGAAGCATAACCAATTTTGTGGCAGTTAGTGCCCCTAAATAAAATAGACAATAATAAATAAGTATACATAATTCATATTACTCACAAGCCATTATCATGAACAATAGTCCAATAAAGAATAAACAATTACCAGTATTTTTTCTGCATTTGTATCAATTTAGACTCCAGTCTTGATAAAACTAATGTGCGCTCAAAGCCTTGTTTATCATGAGCGGGTTCCACAAAATTGGCTTCCAGGACACCTGCAAATAGAAATGAACCTTATGTTAAATGAATACAATAGACTTGATAAAGGGAACTCAGAACTCAATGAACATAGAAAAGGTTCAACCAATGACCCCACGTCCTCCACTTCCAGCTGGATTCCAGATCCTCCAGAAAGGCTGACAATCAAGAAAACAACACGTAAAAATGGTGACAATGATTTTGGATACTGCAAACAAATAGAACAACTCCACCAAGTGGCAAAGTCCATATTGATTGTTTTATCATCATGGAAACCCTTATGACTGTTAGAAAGGACGGACATCTAGAGTGCTTCACTTGATATGAAAGTTCCACAGACAATAATTTAATTTAATTCAAAAGAAACTCCTTACAACAAGGTCAATTTCAGCACAGATAAAGCAAGATTATTTTCAGAACAATACCCAATAAACGCATCAAATTATTAAACCTCAATAGCCAGGGGATAAATTGCATACTTTCTCCTTTCTGTTAGAGGATACCATTTCTTAGCTACTGTTGCTATTCATAGCTTACTGTTGGCTATTCCCTTACTGGTTATTAAATTAGCAAGGAGTTATAAATATCTCCTTTTAGCTTGCACAGAAGCTATGCATAGCAGATGTAAAAAAACACAGATCGCTGTGTACGTTTATATCAGAATCCACACGTTCTAATCTCTCTGAAATTCTCTAATAACTTCTAAGAATTTCTAAGAATGAAACAAGCAAGACTAAGGGTGACATTAGGCAAATAAATAATAACAATTATGACTTTCTGATTTGTTCATCATAACAAACCCTACCTTAATGAGACGATTCTTATGATAGACATTAAAACCCGAGACATCAACATGGTGAACTGCATCCTTGACAAATCCAATAGTAACAACAGCAACCATCTGTCACAAGATCTAGATGAAATCAGATTTCTGTACAAGTTGGGAATACAAAACACAAAGACATTACATATGAGTCCTTTGGAAGAAGCCCATCAACTCCAGCTTGAGGCTTGTAGGTCACCTCCTGAGACATCATCATATCATTCACTATGTTGTGATGCAAAATATCTTCCCCGCGAAGAATAATTCGGAAGCCAGAAGGAAGCCTCAGATATAAAATTGAAGCATAACTCTGGATACACAACAAAATGCAATATAATTGGCTGAGCAAGTGGCCTTGCAGAATATACATGATCAATTATTATATGAAAAAGTTGATTATGTGGCAATCTTTTATTTTATTTCTTATTTCTCTCATACCTTTTACTCTTAAACCAAACACTTCATTTCCACTTCATTTCACAGTTATTCACATTCACTATTTCAAACTAATTTCTTTCCTTTCTACCAAATACACCCTAAATTCTATATAAAATATTACACTACGTATTAAATACACAGTGGAGCCGCAATACCATGCAGAAAGCAGCCAAATCTGCTTTTTTTCTACACAAATATTAGTAGTAATAATAATCATCTTCATTTACCCTTAGTGAATGCCGATAGGTCAAAAAATGTCGAGAATTGGGAAACTCTTTAGCCATCTGTATGTTTTTCTCATCTCGATTAACACCTCTAATTTGGATATCCTGACACAAAACCATAAACGTATCAAAATTTCTATGATATTTGCTCATACAAAGAATTTTTGATGAGGGAGGATGACAATCTTCAGTTATCAAGCATACATGTGGATCAGCATCGAAATCAAGTTCCAGTTGACCTTGGTCATCTTCCCAAAGATTGTATATAATTACTCGTGTACCATGATCTTTCACCAAGTTGAACTAAAAATTAAGACAATAACAGTTTATCAACAATATAGACATGAAACCATGATTCATAGAATTAAGATATTAGCACCAAGAAGAGCAGACGCTATGTAAGAAAAGTAAAATATCAGATTAATACTCTTTTCAAACAATAAGGGATTACCTGACGAAGAAGATCAGCCTCATCAGAAAATGGTGACCACTGTACCATTGTTTCAACATTTTTATTCCAATCATCCAGAGTAGTTCGTATTATCTTATTCCATTGCCGTCCTCTTCTTTCATAGTCCAACTTTAGTTTCAGTAATCAATAGTTAGATGCATAATTAGAAGAACATATTTAAACAATCAAATTAAATAATTCATCCAGTCCACAAACATATCAACCATATCCCATACTGTGCAGTCCACGAATTATGTTTTCAAACCCCAATTCATCCCAAAATGTCTAATTTCAGTCCACAAACATCCTGACCCATCCCATGCTTTCCAATCCATGAATATAGTGGTCCTCACAGCAGAAAATTCAGATAATCATTGCAAGATTGAGACAATAATGAAGGTTAAAGATGCAATGTATATTGAGACCACGGGAATTCATCAATCTTCAAGCACACAAATTATATCACTATCAGAGAATTCCAATATACAGTATAAACTCCTGTTATACAACACCACGAAAGAGGCTTTTGTGTCTCATAGGAGAATATGTAAGACAAAAAATCAATATAAATATTTTAGTTTCACTCGTAATAATAATATATACTCAAAAAAAAAAACTAAAATCTACAAGTAAAGAAAACAAATTACCATGGGTACTACAATGTCTTCCTTTCCCGTACTCCTCAAAAATGTGTAAGACAGCAAACCTATGCTTTGAGTAGAGCTAATAAAACATCCAAATCACCCCATTAGATATATAAGCAAGTCACGAAAAACAATAAATTTATAAGAACAATAATTATTGTAGTTTTATTATTATCATTTAGTTAACTCTATTATGTTATGTATGTCTTACATAAACAAAAAAAAAAAAGTTGTTGGACTAAAACTGAAGCACAACATTCTGAAGTGTCAAGAGGAGAAAAAAGACAAAAACCCTAATATGACCCAACCTACAATGTATGAAATAGACAATAGAAAGCATATGGGAGAGTAGTTGAGGTCGCAAAGGCTGTCCAGGACAAAACAAATGAGAACATCGCTACATAACAGAGCTGGGAAAACATCAACAAAGATATGTTCATGTGATACGACAACATGACGTCAACCCAAACAGAATTATCACCTGGATGCATTGTGCATAAACCATGACGCGGAAACAAACACATCAAATGTCATTTTTGACTTCCTTTTTTTTCTAATGTCAACCTGAGCAGAATTTTATGGTTTTCGTGTGATTTTGAAAACCATGATAGCAGGCAGTAGACATGGTGACAGTAGTAGACCAGGTAATGCTAAATATATATTTATTCCTCCGGAACAAAATCATTGAACTCCAACAAACAAGGAACACTTCATATGGGTATGTTTTAGGCTGCATCAAGACGTCATACAGAAACCTCATCAACTAAAATTCACAAATGATACAAGATAAGATTGTTTAGCTTTTCAATGTGATAAAAGAAAATAATATCACTCAACTGCAATAGCAAGATAACCTTACATTGAATAGTTCTTTTTTAATGTGATAAATGAAGAACTACCTCACATAATTTTTTATAAGGAAAATATTATTACATATATACAATAGCAAGATAACCTTACATTCAACAGCTATTATAAATTTGGTAAAAAGTAATAATACATAATTGTGCATGAAAACAAGCATTATAAATCCAACAAATCCTTAATCATAACCAGATTGCCTCACAGCAAGTTCCCCTTATATGCAAACATATCTCAAACTAGGAAAGAAATTTGAATGAAGCAACAAGAGAGCTAAACAAACCTTGTCCCATCTTTCCCTGGAAAACGGGAGAAAACAATTACATCAGCCCCTAGCCTCATGGTACTTGTTTTAAAGCCATTTCCATCTATCACATGAACACAATAGATAAGCATACTCTTTTTGACAAGTTTATTCAACAAGATGTACATTCTACCCTGAGTAAAGGTTTACATTGTCCAATTGTGTTCGCTATTTTGCTTTTCACAGAATACCCCAGTGACATACATTGACGCATTTTATCAGGGTCCATCCCACCACCATTATCTGAAATAAAAATTAAAGATCAAACATTTTAGATTTTTGATAACAAAAAGAAAACAAGAGTGCTAAAAAGAGAGAGCGTATAGCACTTCTATTGTGATTCTACTAATAAGACAAAATCAAATTTCTAAACCTTTTTCATGTATTCCTCTTATGTCAAATAATAAATTTTACTTTTCAGTGGAGATGGCAAATCGGGTTATGTTACTTCTAACAGCTGAACACGTTTGGTAGCATCAAATTAACTTATTTTCATTATCTCTTGTATATACAGTAACCCATCAGGACTCGTTTTTTTGGTTGTGAACTTGTTGATGTAAATGCCCAATGGACCAGTTTGGAGTGGTTTATGGTTGAAAGTTTAAAAATTTTAAAGAACTACTCATCAGGACTCTTTTTTTTCAAATTTTGAAATAAACTCACTTTGAAAACTACTTATCATGTCAATTAGTTGAAGGGTGTTTGTGTGTGGTGGTGGTAAAGGCTGTCAAACTCAAGTTAACTCTTTAAACTCTAACGTGCTCACTATCATAGGTAGTGGAAACGATTTAAATCTCTATCAAACTCTTTAAACTCATGTAAACTTTCAAGTCAAGTAGTGAGTCAATGTGTTTGAAATCATATAAAACCAGTATATAAGACAAGGTTTTTACTTTATTTTTGCTATATCTAAAGACAATATGCTATCACTCACAAATGTTACCACAATAGGCTCTTATAAGATCTTAAAAAGTGGATTAAATCCTAATTCAACACTACAACCTCGCTTGTAATATAAGGGTTGCTACTTTTCCTTATTATGAAGTTGAAAAGGGTTTTCTTCTATTTTTTTTATTTGGTTGGTCAACCTTTGAGTCACCCTTTCATAACCTTTTTTTTTTTAAGTTAGTCAATTACACCCAACCTAGACATACCTAGGGTTGCTTGAATTTTTTGAAAATGGGTTGAACTCATTTTGTCACAATGTAAAAAGGTGCAGTGGTATTTGTACCTGGGATATCAACTTAAAGAAATAAAGAGACTATTGATGAAATAGTGGTAAGCTTAAATATTTAAAGGAATAACAATAATAATGTATTATCTAAATAACCAATCCAATTTTAGCATACACTTGTTTAAGACAAGTGGGGTAAAGTTGTATGCAAGAATTTCAGAACAGAACAAAACAGAAATATAAGTTAAGACTTGCTTTCTTCATGGAGGAATAAAAGCCACATATTCTACGAAATTTTACAGGATACTCTTTCACACCCTACGTCCTTCTGTTTTACTACCAAAATCAATCATCGTAGCTAAGAATATGCTCCATTTTTCCTTTCATATATCTTTTGAGTAAACATTTTATGGATGAAATACCTTCGATCAGCAACATCCTGGAGCCATCTTTCTTATTTATAAGCATATCTACATTAACATATGTCGCCCCATTACAAACCTGAACTCAAATTCAAGAAGTAAGGCAGGGCAATAATCACAAGCGTTGCTTTATTAAAAGGATGACAAGAAACACATACCTCATCCAATGAATTGTCCAAAAGCTCAGCAAAAGCTACAGAAACGTAAGATAGCTAATATAAGTATGCTACATAACAATAAACCTCCAAGGATTAGGGGAAGGAAAACAAAACTATATCTAATATCACAAATAATGATTAACCAATAATACAAATTTGCCCATTTCCCACTTTACCTCCAAGAGCCCACTTGTGGCTTGTGGCATTAGAGTGTAAAAACTTGGGGTGAACTCTGACATGATCCATACCAACTGCAGATTTTAGAAGAAATATCAGGTTCCGATTGCATTGTCAACAACACAGGCTGCTCTAGAGAACTTCAGTTTTGTGTCAGCTAGACACAAAAAAGAAAACAAAAAAAAGGGCAAAAAAACATCTATAACAATGAATTTTGTTGTTGCACAACAAAGGTGGTTCAAAAAAGGTTGCTTGTTGAACCTTGATTAAACCATCGTGTCCAAATCAATGAATGACTATCAAAACTTAACAAGCTTGCTAGAATGATCCCTGATCAATTAAGTCCCAACATATTAATCAAGAGAATCATATTACATACTTAATACTTATGGCTACACATATTTCAACCTCAAAAGCATGTAGAAGTGGATAGTATGATGACTACTAGACAAAGATTATGCGTACAAAATAAATATTTTCAAATACAAGTGCAAAACTAAAGACTAAATCATCATTAATAACACTTGAAAGAATTAATAAGAAAGAAAATTTTATTCAATTGATTCATTTGAAACAGTACATCAACTTCTATATATAGAGAACTCAAACCCTAAAGTAATAATTACATGAGATCTCTAGCACCTTCTAATAACTTTTAACAACTCCTAACAACTTCTAGTAATACATTTAATATCCTACCAACAACTTTCAGTATTGCATTTAATATCCAGTTAACAACACTCTCTCTCAAGCTGGTGAATGGATATCTATCATTCTCAGCTTGCATGTGAGATCATGAAATCGCTCAGTGGGAAGACCTTTTGTAAATAGATCTACTAACTGAAGTCCAGATGGGATGTAGGAGTAATAAGGCCACTATCCAGTTTCTCTTTAATAAAGTGTCAATCTATCTCTATATGTTTGATCCGATCATGCTGAAATGGATTGTGAGCAATGCTAATAGCTTACTTCTTATCACAATAAAGAATCATTGGTTCTTTACATGCCACTTTAAAATCATTTACAATAATTCTCATCCATAACAATTCACATACCCCTTGTGTCATAGTTCATAATTCAGCCTTTGCACTCACTAGACCTTGCAAAAACATTTTGTTTCTTAAATTAAGCTTAAAGTTCGACTTTGACTTTATAAGATATACATCTTTTAGTCATTAACTATTTAATTTAGTATTGGATATACTGACATTCAAAGATTCATCCCCAATTGCATTTTTTTTGTGGACGGTATAGTTTTGATGTCAGATGAAAAGATTAACTCTAAACTTGAATTTTGGCAAATGGTTTTCATCACTAGAGTAAGAGTAGGCAAAAACAATAAGTTAAATAAGAGTCAGTTTTACGCCAAAAGTTTCTAAATTTGTATATTTGGGTTCGACAGAAATTTATGAAATAGTATACCTTGCCTGACATCTAAAAGGCATTCTAAGAATCTGTTAATCATTTTAATTCTAAACCTTTCGTGTTGGAAACATCAAGTATGTGGTCAATTGCTTACAGTTTGGAGTAACCATAATTAGAAACTAGTGGAGAAACAGGTATTGTGTATAGCCATTGTTTTTCTTTACATAGTTGGTGTGATTTTCTATTCAATAACTGGCAGGAGTTGTGGTAGAATATCAATGGAATGGCTCGCACCGGAAGTTAAAGAATAAAGAATTGAAAATAAGAAAAACAAATAAAAACATTATTTTTTTACCGCGGTTAGTTACAGATTAAAGGCCAGAAAACAAGAAAATAAAACATAAAATAACCTGAAACACAACAATTCCCAGAATAAGCAATAAGTAACCGTTCCATATAAGATATACAAACACAAAAAGCAGTTACCTATAAGATAGACAAAGATAAAAAAAAACAGTTCCATATAAGATAGACAAAAATAAAAAACACCTGTTGAAGATCCAGAACCACCGCAGACAGCTCCATCGTAATCCCCAGCCTTCCAGAACTGCTTGCAGCTATTCACTCCCGGTCCCGAATAGTCCTTGGACAGCGACGCCGAAATAGAAGCCCACTCCGGCGCCGGCAATGCCAGTAGAGATGCCGGTGGAGAGGCTGGTGCCGGAGGGAGAGGGCTGAGGAATCCAACCGGCAAAACCGCTCCGGAGTCAGTCTTTGGCTTCTTAGAAGGACTTCCTCCGTCCTGCAGTGCACTGGCGACTACATCGTCCAAATCAATGTCGCTTTCGGAATCGCTATCGCTACTGCTGAGTTCGATGACCGAGTCCGGAGGAGGCACTGAAACAGCACCGGTTCGCGGTTTCCTCTGAGTTACAGTTGGAGTCTCCGAGACTTCCTCCTTCACGCAAACATCCATTCCGCGCTTAAACGGAGGAAGAAGAAACAGAAGTTTCAAAAGATTTAGTAATAAGAAAAAATATATGAACTATAACAAGAAAGAAAAATGAGAGAAAATTATTGGACAGATTTGAAAATTGGAGATTATGGTGCAAAAAGGGTTGAGGAAAATCTTTGAGTAAAAAGATGATTTGTCTCTCTCTTGTAGAGGTTAAAGAGGAGGAGAAAAATAGGGAACTAGGTGCTTGATCCTTGGGAGGAAATTCTGGTGCACCAACTCCCCAGTTTCTTTTTTTAAAATACATGTTACCAAGTCACCAAGCCCCAACACTATTTTCTTTATTTATTTATTTTTAAAAGATTAAAAAGATATAATTTTTAAAATAGATTAAATTAGATTTGCACAAAACTTTTTAATCAAACCTATCTATATACTGAATAATTCATATACTACGAGAAACATACAGTGGATTTGTGTTCATAATTTTTATAATAAAAAATTGTAAAATTATTGTTATAATTATAAAAACAAATTAAAAAGTTTTATAATTTTTTATTATAAAATAAATACATATAAATAACTTCTATAATTTTATTGTTTATATTTTTTTATTTAACAAATAAATTTGATAAAATAGTTATTTTAATTAAAAAAAAGTTACTTAAAGGTGAATTAAGAAAATATTTATAACAAAAGAAATAATTCTTATAATATAAAAATTAAAATTAACGACATATTTTATAAATAATTATAAAGATATAATGCTTTCTTTTTATGAAGGATTTAAAATATTTTATTGTAAAATATATTTTTTCCTTGAGGAAAAACTTTAAAATTTAAAAGATTATTTAAATTATTTAAATTCTATCTTCAAAAAGGTAAACTTTTGAAATAATTCTGTATATTTTTAATTGATTTTTGCTGGAGTCTAGTATGATTAAGTTTTTAGGATAACTATTCATGCATTGACAGGAATTATATTTTTTTTATATTGATAAAGTTATTTTGTAATTGAAATTGTAAAAAATAACTTCTTTTACCATTATTACTTTTTGTCTAGTATTAGTTATAATTTTCTGGACTAATATATTAAAAAGAAGATGAGATTTTTATTGATATTTGAATTTTTTTTATCATCAAAATAAATCTTATATTTTTATCAAGTTCTTTTAATGTTAAATGATAAAAATTATTAGCCATATTAACTTACATTTGTTATCAATATAAATTTTTAAAAAATTAATTTATATCAAGATAAGAAAAAACTTTTGATCATTAATATTAACAAATAATAATCATGATTAACGCTTAATCAAATAGTAAATATAGAACAAGTTTATATTAAAGCTTTCCTCGTATATTTTAATAAAAAGGGACATATTAAAGAAGAAGGAAAAAAAGTTTAAAAGTTTAAGTTTGAATGAGTTGAAGAAAGAAGGGAAAAGTAAGAGGTAAGATGCCAAAACAAGTTGGACAGTCTTAACCTAAATAGTTTCTGGTCCATCGAAATTGGGTTGGGTTCAGTTAACCCACAATATGGAAGCAGGATAAAACATATAACTTGTCCCGCAATACGACAGGTTAGCCCGCCATGATTTATTTTTTACTAATGTGGCCCAATTTGAGTTTTTTTTTTTGTAAATGCAGCTCAGTTTGTCACATGCTTGCTTTTTAAACTTATAAGTTGACAAATACCAATTGATAAACACATTGAGTAAAGTAACCTTGACAAAAAAAAAGGTAACATAATCAACAATATGGAAATGAATCAAAACAAAATTGCAAATCAACAATGTGGAAATGGATCAAAACAAAATTGCAAATCAACAAAAACACCAAATGACTCAACATAATTAGTCCCAAAACAATCACTACAAAAATAGGGGACATTGTAACGCAAGATAGGACAACATCCCAAAATTAAGGTTTACAGAATAACAAAATCAAATGGAACTATTCGTGGTGGTCGTCGCTCTCCCTCATCTGACCGTGGTGTCGCATTGGTGACTTGCGTCGTGTTGTTGACTCGAGTCGCGCTCACCCTTCACTTTAATTGGTGGTTGTGTGAGTGAACGAGTTCATGGTAGTAGGAGGGAATGAAGAGCCTTGTTTTCTTTTACTGAGGTGATGGTGGCATCAGATGAGAGATACATAAAGAGTAAAGAGTCTAAGAAGATAATAAATGAGAGTGTGTTGTACTGTATAGCAAAGCACAAGTTTATTTTTTTTTAACAAAACGGGCCATGGGCTGCCCTAACAGGTTGACAGGTTAGGGCGGACCGAGTTGATACAAGTTTGCGACTTGATTTTTCTATCTTGGTCTGACTTTTTTGGGCGGGAGGATCCGCTGGTCTGACCTATTTTGCCATGCCTAGTAAGAGGTAGGGGGCTTTTTTTCTTTCTTTTTCTTGTCTTTTTGTTTGTATGTGTGTATAATGAGTTGAGTTAAATTGTGGTTATTTTTTATTTGATTATTATCTTTTGAAGTCTAAAGGAATATTTTTATCATGATTTTATGAGTTTCATGGGTACGAGATAATTGTTGACATGTTTGTGTGTGTTGTGACTCGACGAAAGGTAATGAAGTGTAATCATCTCTACTTGTATGAAGGGTGAACTTTGTCAGGACTCTTTAGGAGAGTGATCTAAAGTGACATTTATGTACTTTGTCGAGAATCTCTCAAGGTAAGCTGTGTGCAAGAGTTATAACTTAATTTCCTGATGCTGAGATCACTAGTGATTGTGTTGTTGTATGAGACACTAGGTTTAGGTGTTGTGTGTATTTGTATGATATGTTGTTTAAATTTTATGTTTTTTATTGAAAAATTAAACTTATAATGCGATGAAAACTATTGTTATTGTTTATGTTAGCTCACCCTTCTACTTTTTACAATTGTGGGTTTCCACCTGCGTATAAACCTTGAGTTTCCACCTATGTATAAACGTTGAGGAAGATGCATAATACTGGAGAGATTGTGGTTGATATAAGAAGATATTTGTAACGATCTATTAGTCTTATGTTTTTTTCTTCTCAATAATAAAGTTAATTTGTAAAATGTTTGTAAAAAGAAAAATTGTTTGTTAGATTTTCAATAAAATATGAATAAATTCTTATTTTAAATTATGTAATTTATGTTAATGATAGGTTTTAGGAAGAAAAACTACGGGTTTTACTTTTAACAATCACACTTCCCCTTTCTTTCTTTTATTAACACCGTCTTTTATTATTTCTCTCCATCCACACTTTATCCATTTAATTCTTTTACCCATCATTTTAAGTTATTTTTCCCCCATTCACTTTCTCTACCTATCACTTTTAATTATTTTTTTCCTCTGGCATTTCTCATTTAATTTTTTTTCACCAATATTTTTAATTATCTTTCTTCACCGATAATTTTTAATTATTTATTCTCCTCCCACTTTCTCCATCTAATTTTTTTTTCATCCATTATTTTTTATTATTTTTGTCCACTCACTCTCTTCGTCTAATTTCTCCACCCTCATTTTTAATTGTTTTTCTCCACACATCCATCCAATTTCTCTACCATCTTTTTTAATTAACTTTATCCACCCACTCTCTGTATTTAATTCCACCACCCACCAATTTTAATTTTCTCCACCCTCCATCTAATTTCTTCAGTCAATATTTTTCTCAATCCACTTTTTGGTTTATTTTAATTTGGTCCTAATATTTTTTGTTGGTTCAATTTAATATTCCAATTATTTTAAAGGATTCACTTTGGTCATTTTCGTTAAGTTGGAATTAACACAGTGTCCGTACAGGACACATGTTAAGTCACGGAATTTTTAAATTTTTAATTTTTTTTTTTAAATTTATAATCTGTCACGTGTCAGTTTACTGTCATGTTACGTAGCAGTTTACAGTCATGACACGTTACAATGGTAAAAATTGTTTTCAATTTAGTCCTCTATTATACTTTTTAGTTCAATTTAGTACCTCAATTCTTTAAAATGATTTAATTTTGTCTTTTCCAATTTGATACCAAATTAGTAAATAAGTTTAATTATAATTTATATACACATATTAACATAATTATTTTGAATTTATACATCAAATCATTACACTTAAATATTCAAATTATTTTATTTTTATTAATATAAAAAATTTAAAGTATAAAAAATTATAAAGATAAAAATATAAAAAATTAAAAAATTAAAAAATAATAATTATATTTACATAATATTCGGACGTCACAAAATACATGATAAATAGATTCTAAACTTAAAAAATTAAAAAATTTCAAGATAATAAATTAGTTAAGAAAGTAATCATTGACTTGCATGATTACTTAACTCCGAACTTAAAGAAAAAAGTATTTTATGGCTTGTAAAACAAGCCATCTATAGCAGAACAGTATGATATGAATATATATATATATATATATATATATATATATATATATATATATATATATATATTAAATTAAGTTAATGTAATTTAAGAAAGAAACTACTCTTGTAAAGGTGAAGTTATTATCACCGTTCTCTACAAAAAATATTTAATATAATTTAAGTGGTTATATTTTTATACCCATCACACATAATACATTAATTTTAAAACTCAATATAATATTTAAAATTATATTTATTTTATTTTGTAATATAAATTATAACATATATTATTATATTGTTGTAATGAGTTGTAAAGTGAAAAGTAAAAACAGAAATAAGTAAGTGTCAAAATTAAACACCTAAAACACTCGTACATTTACATGACATGTTAATTATATTATATGCCTCATAAAATAATATTTGATTGATAAAAAAACTACGTATTATATACGGTAATAATTCAGTTTCAACCCTATCAATTACTGATGGAGAGTCGAAGTCAATTTCATAAGTACACAAATTATTTTAGATTTCAATCACAGTAAGATAGAAAAATATAAAGTGGAAGGAAATGATAAAACATGATATAATATAGGTTAGATAAATATCAATTTTATTAGTTATTTGGTGTGAATTATGATAAGAATGTAATAATAACAATAATTATTTATGAAAAAAAATAGCCACATTAATTCCAATCAGTAAAAATATATAAAATATCGTATGTGTGATTATTTTTTATTATGGATCATTATTTTAATTTTAAAAGGCGATTAAATTTAAATAAATAGTTATTTAATCGCAGTATATATATACACGTGTATGTATGTATATGTGTGTGATAATGCTATTATAAATGATATATAAAAAAGTGTATGTGTATTTACGTTTTTATTAGATTAAAAGAAATAATTTTATTGAATTTATGAATAGTTAATTGTAAAAATAAAATATGTGAGTATTTATTATTTATGTTATATTAAATTTAAATAGTATATCATTATTAATTAGATTATATAAAATAAAGTTATAGATGCTTTTAGTAGCTATAATATAAATAAAACAAGATTAAACATACTCACTAAACAATATTGAACACCACAAATATAAAACCGTTTGTCATAACTTCATGTCCCAAAAAACGTGTGGGATCTCTCTTCAATCAAATTATTGCATATTGAACACAAAACCTGATGAGTGTGAACAACATATCGTGTGGTTGGAGAAGGGTATATGACCCTACATCTACGGATTCCTCGGTTTAGTCCCGTGGACTTTATTCACAGATAATAATAATAATTGTCTTTACAAAACAACATTAATTTTGGATAATATTTAGGTTCTATCCCTTAAATCTGCTAGTTTAATCCGTATTTTATAATATGCCGAAAAATATATCCTTTTCTAGTATAAATAATTTAAATTATGGAATGATTTTCATTGTGGAAATTATTATATTTTTTTCATAATAATTTTTCTTGTTTATAATATAATTTTATCATAAATTTGATTTGGTTGCACCTTGTTTTTTCATTTTTATAATAAAATTTTCATAAATTAGCATTGATATTTAACATGAATTTACGAAAAGTTAGTCCAAAGATCTTGTAACGTTTTATTTTAGGAAAGAGATATAATCACCTGATTAAAAAAGTATTTTGGTATAGTTTTTGTTTGATATATTTTATTTTCTTAGACTTTAGTAAAAAAAAAACACTTTTAATTTGATAAGTTTCTCTTTTATATCTAGATTATTATTTGGCCAAGTAAACCACTCCATTTATTTAAATGTTGCCAGTAGTTAAAACCTGTGTGTGAAAATTAGTAAATATTTATTAGGAATTAAAGTCTAAATCTAAGTTTAATATTGAGTAAAAATAATTTTTTTAATAACATATAAAAACTTGTAAATTCTGTTTTACAAATTTTGAGTTAAAAAATCTACCTAGAAAAAGACCCAATCAATGTGACCTAATTCCTTCAAAATTGTGTGAGAATTACAGTTATAAGAAAGCAACATTTTGACCAATCCACTTAACCTGTTCAAATTCAGTCTCTTAACCTGAAAAGTCAAATGTTTATAAGATTACACACTATATTCCCTAAAACTATGGGTTAAAATACATTATAAATCAAGTACCATAATTTTTTCCACCAAACAAATTTCTATGACAAAAGATTTTTTTTTATTTATTTAATAACCATTTTTTGTGGGATTTTCCCATGACATTAAAGACACGTTTGTTTTTTCTTTTAATTATTTTATCATGAAAAGCTTCTAGATGTCTTTTGTTTTCTTTTTTATGTCAGAGTTGGGTTAGCAGCCAATGCGGCATGTATTTCTCACTAGGGAGCTGAAAATCTGAATTAAAAGCTTAAAAGTGGGGACCTGCTCTCTATTTTTAGAAGGAGAAATGATAATAAGGTCATAAATAAATTATAATTAAAAGTTTTAAATGTTGAAAGTAGAATCATTAAATGACCATATATGGAATTTGTCCCACACCACCAAAACAAGTGGATATTTTATATATAAACAACCAAAACTATTATAGAGAATTAATTAACAACAAAATATAAAAACTATCAATGGGAATTGACTGTTACAGTTTTTTTATTTGATTAGTATTCTTTTTAATTGCACTTTTGTTCTTTCACAAGCTATTAAATATTAAGACTTTAACCCAAATTTATCAATCTTGTTCATTGGTTAAATTTTTGATATCACTATTCTCTCACATATTAAAAGTAATTGGGCACGTGTAATGATTTATAGACACGAGGTCTTTCCATGTATTGCATGTATTGTATAACATAAACATAGGGTGAAGAGATTCTAGAAAAAAGATACCCGTGGCAGACAGAAGTTTTCAAAGTTTTAACTCTTCCCATTGGAGACTGTTAGATTGATTAAACAATGTAAATAAATCGTGTTTTTCCTCCCAGATATTTTCATAATTGTTGTAAAATCACTTAATCTAATTTATAATTAAATACATATTATTTTAAAAGTAAATACATTTCTTTTAAATCTTAATTTGTATTTTTTAGTTTTATTTTTTAATTTAATTAAATTAATTGAATTTAGATTGATATAAATTGGATATATTTTTTTTTTTATTTTGAAAATTCAAAATTAATGTGAGATTCAAGTTATATACTCTTAAAGTTGGATTATTACATCCATATAAAATAAGATAGAGTCATATATAGCTAGCCTAAATAAGGTATGATAGGATACAATTGTACATATGACTAGATTAAAAGTTGTTGGTATGTTATTATGGGATCAAATAAATTGAGTTCATATTGATGTTGTGTTTTTAAGTTCAAAGTCAAATGGTTGTATATAATGAATTTGTTTGCAGTTTGGTTGTAGATTGCGTAGATTACAAGTCGTAGCTTTGTACTTGAACATGACAATAAGGAAACAAATTCATAAAATAAATCTAAACGAAGTTATTACTAATAAATACTTTTGATTTGGAAAACAAGTATGAATGAAATTAGTGTCCACATTGGACCAAAAGTGGTTTGAAATGTTGGATGTTCAACTCGTTTTTTCATGTCTTCTTCTTTTCATAAGTATGTATTGACACATTATTTTATTCATTTCTTTATTTATGTGGAAATGTAATGTTTATGCACAACAAGCCTAGTAAGGGAGAGAAGCCCATAAAATGTCCCTAGTTTTTTTTATTTATTTTATGTTGTGTATATGGCTTGAGGTAACCTAATTATCTCATTATAATTTTATTTATTTTTGTTGATAAAAAATAAAATATAAGATTAGACAAGTCAAACTCATGACAAGCAAACTCATATTATAACCAAGTCAATTTGAACTAAAGCAAACATAGGTTAAAGCGAGTCAAGCCAAGCCTAAACTAGGTTGAGCTAAGCCAAATCCATGACAAATTAAGTCAAGCTTGGACAAGTTGAATTCAAGATGGGCTAGGCTAGACCAAGGTTAGCATGGTTGAGTTGGATCTAAGTCAAGTTAGGTTGGGCTAGGATCAAGTTAAGTTTGTCAAGTTTAGCTTAACTCAAGTTAGGTTGAACAAAGCTTATACTAGATCAAACCAAGTCAAATTATACTCATGTTGTGTTGAGTCAAGTGTGTCTCAAACAGACCAACCGGTTCAGACATAAGTTGAATAAAAACAAGTCAACCGAAAATAGGTCAAACCAAGACAAGTTAAGTCAATTTTTGTCAAGTTTGGCCTATGCCGAGCTAAGTTAGTCCATACCTAAGTTAGTTAAGTTAGGTCAGACCAAATTGAATTCAACTTAAGTCAGGTGATATTCATGTTAGACTTATTTTAGTCAAACCAATGTCAAATTAAGTGAGGTTAGGCCCAAGTTAAATTTAAACTAAGTTATGATAGATCAAATTGAGCTAGTTGTAGGCAAGTTGGGTTGGGCTAAGTCTAGGTCATACTGGGATGAATTAGACCTAAGTCAGGTTGAACTTGGTTTAGTGTAATTCAAGTTAAGTTGGTATCAAGTTCAGTTAAACTCAAATCAATTTAAGCTTAATAAATTTAAGCTCATTTTAAGTTGGACCAAATTTAACACAAAGATAGTTCAAGTGATTTGAGTTTAGATCATTATTAGATAAATTTAAATTTTAAATATAATTTACTTTATTAAATATAGATCGAATATGTGTTGGTTATTGAAATATCCATTTTATAATCACCCGTAACCTCAATTAAGGTTATTGTACATAATAAATATTTTTTTTTCTAAAATATTGTCAAAATCAATCTTTATTTATACACACGACTTCATATAAGAAATTTTATGAATGGAAACACAAGTTTAAAAAGGAGAACAATTGAGCTTATGTACAAGTAAATGGGTCAACATACCAGGTGGGTTCACACATGCAAGTTAATAAAACATGAAAAATTAACGAAATCTAAAAGATATTAAACAAAAAGAAAAATCAATAACAATTAAAAAGAACCAAACTGTCTTAAGTTTCAACTAAAATGAGCAATTAAGTTGTTTGTTTTGCTTGAGTTATATAAGTTCACATATGTAGAGTTGTAAGTTAAACTGGTTTAACTCTCAAATTAAATAGAATAACCTGTAAAACCTATTTTAGCATGAACTAATTATCATCGTGTTTAGAGACTCGCAAAAATTACAGAGCAAACAAATCAGTTCATGAAACTGGATCATACACTTTTAAACGTAATTTACCTATCTAATTATTTGACAGTGTAGATTTTTTTTTTTTTTACATTATTACTTAATTTAAATTAAAGTAAATAATAAAATTTGTATTATAAGAAAGCGATCTAATGGTGTGATGTGTTTATTCCCAATTAAAACAAATGGAATGTTAGGAATAAGATCACTATAATCTTACCCCACATGTCAGAAATCACAACTTGCGCGGACCATTTTGCTTTCTTTTAATATTTTTTAGAAATTTAATAGGATTACACAGAAACAGTTTTGACTGTAAAATGAACTAGTTTTCAATTTAGTTTTTGAAAATATTTTTCTAACATCTAAAGTTAGTATTTTTAGATCTTATGAAGTATTAAATTTCTAATTTTAGTGTATGCAGAATATATTATTTTAATTTTAACTATTTTAAAGTTTTAAATTATATTTCATTTTTACATTTCAATACAAATAAAGGACTTTTATTTTATAATTTTTAAACAAATTACAACTATCGAGTTAGTGTCACGTCTAGAATGATTAGTTTAATTTTTCTTTTCGACAAGCTAACAAATATTACATGAAACTAAAAATAAAAAATATACTAACGGAGCTATAAGATTGATTTAAAATGTTTATGAGAAATTATGTCAGAGATCGTAGGTTCCATTCTCTGTACTAATAAAAATATTAATAACTAATATTTGTTTATAAAAGAAAATTAAATTTTAAAAGGAAAAAATATTTGTTTTCTTGACTCAACAAAAGTTCAACTCATTTTATATATAACAAAACATATTCTTATATTTTTCTAACGTATCTAATAGTTTCACATTATTTAGAAGTAGAGATCTAAGTTAATAGTTTTACATTGTTTAAAATCAAGGTTTAAGGTGATTTAAATAATTTTTCTTCTTTCTACCTTTTAAGACACTTTTTAACAACAAAATTTTTACAGAATTGTTTTGAGAACAATACTTCAAAAGGTAGTTGATCGTAACGATGTTGAGGAACTTGCCATCAAGACATCAATAATACTTAGTTATAGATTATCATATTATTATAAAAAATAAAATATCATATCAATTTAAAAATCTCACTTGCTAAAGGATAGAGTCCACCAAATTTTTTTAATTTTATACTTTTAAAAAATTAAAATTATTATTATACTATAATATCTCTTATTGAATAAATTAAAATAATTATAAGTGTCAATAATACAATTTATAATATTATTGTAAATCTATAAAAAAAATTAAGTCAACCCAACCGACATACTTGCAAACTAGTGTAAACACAGGCGCTATCGCGCCTGTGTGTACGCATTTTTTGAATTATATTAATAATTGATGATATTGTAATGTTATTAATTTAATAAACAAAATAACAAAATAAAAGTATATTTATAA
>Ga0214545_1002330_pt1 | contig 36592 bp, 29 predicted proteins | sample CNSS4metaG_FD_160064 | JGI IMG/M metagenome (GOLD analysis project Ga0214545, IMG submission 160064) | Root nodule microbial communities from cowpea collected in UCLA plant growth center, Los Angeles, California, USA - CNSS4 | ecosystem: Host-associated > Plants > Roots > Nodule | place: USA...
TATATATATATATGATGAGGGGAGGCTTGCATGTAATGAATGGTGAGTTTGGCATGAACTTATGTGGAATATACATGAGGGGTTGGATACGTATGTGGTCACAAATCTGACATGAACAACGGCGAACATTGATGATTGGTAATTCAGTGGCATGATATTGATATGAGGGGAGACGCTTTCTCATGATTGGTAACACGAGTTGGTATTGGTTTGACATGCGATACATGAGGGTTGTTTATGGATGTTGGTATGAATTTCCTATACATGGTGTATACGTTATTTCTTGGCTGATTATATATGTTGGTAAATGGTCAGTACGTAATCCCTTAGAGTCTCTAGGTGAGGCTTCAAGGTCGTGCTTCAGTGGTCGGGACGTAATTCCATGGCCCCTGTTAGTGGGTGTCCATTGTGGTGCCCCATCTGTATAACTAGGTAAGGATTCAAGGTAAGGTTGCATCCCGACACTTTAAGGAGTCAGTTAGTCTCACCTAGAGCGGACTGACTCATGTGGTGAGAGTAGCAGGAGACCTGAAATTCATTAAGGGCTAACCTTGTGGTAAGGGAAATTGATTCATTGTAACACTTGTAACACATAGCTCGGGGGTGAGCAGAGGTATCCACCACAAGTGCAAGCATCCGCTGAATCCGACCAGGTTATATGTATTCAGATGAGTCGAGTCGTGTCTTGTGTATTGTTTGAGAAGTCATAACATGCTTGGTTGATATGTGGGTATGGTGAATATATATTTGATTGTATGAATGAAATCTTTTGTGCTCTAGCTTACCCTACGTTCTTTGTTGTGTGTTCTGCTGTGTGGTACTCTCTTTTGCGATGATCATCAACTTGTTGGTGTGAGCAAATGCGAGGAACACCCGCGGGCAACAGGGAGGTGATGGTTTCGTTGCATAATCTGCATGGGTTGGATCTTAGTTTCTTTGGGCTTTCTTTAGGGCTTTGTCTCATGTCAATATGCTTTATTACTCTACCTGTAATTGTTAGACCTCTCAACTATTTTTTTTTTGGCATCGTGGTGTGCCTAACTTTGTAGCGGTTGGGTTAAGGACCCCAGGACTGCGCTGTCGTACTATTTGTGTGTGGTGTTTCTTTTAATTACGTTTATTAATTAAATGGGATGTTACACACAGATACAATATGTGTATCGGATACGACACGTATCTCATACGTCGATACGTTTATTTTCAAAATAATAAGATATGATATGTGATATTAATAATTCTTACAAATATAATAAATATATGATTGTTAATGTGTGAATCCAGATTTCCTAATGAGAGACCAATTATTTTGGTAGCCAAAATCTGGTACCTAATGTTAGTGACCAATTTAAAAATCAATTCATAATTGAAACTATTTTAATTATCAATTTGGAGACTAATTATAATTTTTTGAACTATTTTAGTTGTCAATTTGGTCACTATATAGTAACTAATCATTTTTTGTCACTAAAATTTTTCATCATTCAAAGATTTTATTGTAGTGTATTATGACTTTATAAATTAGATACTTCATTGATAAGTATCGTTAAAATATCCTAAAGTATCGGACATGTGACCCAAGTTGAAGTATTGGTGCATCATAATCAAAATAACATATATGGAATAAATTGAGATTCAGACAATGACTTGACACGTGCCACAATACTGACTTGACACGTGACACAATACTGACGTGACATGTGGCATAAATAATTTAAAAAATTTAAAAAATAAAAATAAAAACAAATAAAAAAATTTAAAAATGAGGAGCTGACACTTGGTATATCCTTAACATCGTTAACACCATACTAACATAATGCACCTAATTGTTACCCATCTTCAAAAATACAAACCTAGTTAAGACTAAAAAAATATAAAAAAAATCTAGGGATCTATTTGAGATTTTGGTAAAAAAACGTGTATTTTAACCTTTTTTGTATTGAATTTGGTCTTGATGTTATTTTTTTTTTCATTTTGTCTCATTTTTTTAAAATTGAGCAATTTTGTCCCTCTATAAATTGAGATCAATTTTTTTTTATATATAAATTTTATACTGATATTCTTATTAAAATCCATATTTTTATTAAATACTTTTAATTTAGAGTTATAGTTGGTTTAAAATTAAAATAAAAATTTTATAAGTAGAAAATAACACCATTGACTTAAAATTTAAAGAGGTAAAAAATAATACAAAGTAATATAATTGATTAATATAATGTTGATGTATTTTTAATACTTTACGCAGTTTTTAATTATTGAATTTTCATACCAATGGTGTTATTTTCTAGTTTTAAAATTTGTATTCTAATTTTAAACCAATTCTATCAGTAAACAAAAATTATTTAATAAACATGTGAATTTTAATAAGAATATCAGTATAATATTTATATAAAAATTAAATTTCATATCAATTTGGAAAGAAAAAAATTGATCAATTTAAAAAAAATGTTTAATCATGTCTTTGGTCCCTTTTTTCATAGCAAAATCTCAATTTGGTCCCTTTATTTTCTTTCATCTCAATTTGATCTTTATTTTGGAGATTTGATCTCAATGTAATTCTTTCTATTAGTGGTACAGTAACAACGTTAAATAGAGTGCCACGTGTCAGTTCCTCGATTTTTGAATTTTTTATATTTTTTATTTTTTTGAATTTTTATTTATTTTGAATTTTTTTTAAATAAAAAAATTTGCCATGTGTCAAGTTGTCATCGTACCACGTGACAATGATAGAATAACGTGGTAGTGACAATGACAACTGTCAGTATTATGCCAAGTTCATTTTCTCAGTCTCAATTTGGTCTCTGTATTCTAATTTTTGTCTCAATTTAGTCCCTATTTTGTAAAAATAGTGTAATTTCGTCCCTCTCCAAATTGAAACAAAATTCATTTTTATATAAATGTTATACAAATATTTTTCTTAAATTTGATATTTTTATTATATATTTTTAACATAGTTAAGTTTATTTAAATTTGTGTTTCACATTCAACTTCACTTAAAATTGTTTTCAAATTTTAAATTTATATGTTTTTTATTGTTACATGAACTAATTAATTTATGAATTTTTTTATTAATATTATTTTCTATTAACAACTTTAAAACAATTTTAAATAAAGTTCAATGTAAAATATTAATTAAATAAACTTAATTTTGTTAAAAATATTTACGTCAATTTTGATAAAAGTATTTGTATACATTTATATAAAAACTAAATTTGATTTCAATTTGGAGAGGAACAAAATTGTTAAATTTTTACAAAAACTGGGACTAAAACCAAATTGAGAAAGTGGAAATGACATAAGTGACACGTGTAATTGTCATTGCCACATCACTCTGTCATTGCCACATGACACGATGATAGCTTGACACGACAATTTTTATTTTTTTTATTTCAAAAAAAAAATTCAAAAAATAAAAAAAAAAATCAAAAAATCGAGGAACTGACACGTGGCACCACATTTAATGTTGTTACTATACCACTAACGGAAATGACTACGTTATTGAGATCAAATTTCCAAAATAGGGACCAAATTGAGATGAAAAAAATAAAGGAACCAAATTGAAATTTTGCTACGAAAATAGGGACCAAAGGCATGATTAAACCCAAAAAAAAATTGTGACCAAATAAATAATAATAATTAATATTAGGACCAAATTGAATATAAAGAAGTGATCCTAACACGTGGCATGATATTGGCTTGACACGTGGACATATATATTTTTAAAGTAAAAGAAATAAAAATGAAATAAAAAAATATCAATAAAAAACAAAAAAACCATGTAATTGTCATTGCCACATCACTCTGTCATTGCCACATGGCACGATGACAGCTTGACACGTGGCAATTTTTATTTTTTTATTTCAAAAAAAAATTCAAAAAATAAAAAAAAAATCAAAAAATCGAGGAACTGACACGTGGCACCACATTTAATATTGTTACTATACCACTAATGGAAATGACTACATTATTGAAATCAAATTTCCAAAATAGGGACCAAATTGAGATGAAAAAAATAAAGGAACCAAATTGAGATTTTGCTACGAAAATAGGGACCAAAGGCATGATTAAACCCAAAAAAAAATTGTGACTAAATAAAAAATAATAATTAATATTAGGACCAAATTAAATATAAAGAAGTGATCCTGACACGTGGCATGATATTGGCTTGACACGTGGACATATATATTTTTAAAGTAAAAGAAATAAAAATGAAATAAAAAATATCAATAAAAAACAAAAAAACCATGGAATGACATGAGTTAGATAGGGATGGTAATTTGGGGCGGGCCAAACAAACTAACCTATAGACCCGCATAAAAAACCGCATGGTGGGCTGGGATGTTGAACCCGCTGCCCCGCCCCGCACAAGCTCACAGCCCATGCAGGCTAAAGGAGGTGCGGGTGGGGCGGGCTGGCCCGTTGATCTGCTTACAAAATTAAATATTCTCATTTTTTAATTTTCACATCATTAATCTCGTTGTTTCTATAAGTTCATTTTATTATTTATTTATTTATTTATTTATTTATTATTATTATTATTACTACGTATAGTCATTGTATATAAGATAATAATTTTAGTTTTTGAATATGAAATATTTTTTTATGCTTTTTTAGGTACCTGTCTTGTAAAGTGACATGTTGCTATTGTACTTTAGCTATAATTTTTGTTGCTATTGTTTTTTGTCTTTGATTAGGTAAACTAATTTGGATTATTTCAATAGAAAATAAATATCAATTAGTATGAAAAACTAAAAAAAAATTATCTTGCTCATCACAAAAAAAAAAATTTGCTCATCACAAATGCAGATCAGCCTGCGAGTCCGTACGGCCAATCCACGGGTGGGGCAGGCCAGAAAAGTAAACCTAATATTAAATTACGAGGCAGATAAAACGAGTTGGACTGATGGCTTTATTATCTCTAATGTTAATTAATGTTCACAATTCATTAATTATTTTAATTGCACTAATAGAAAATGATCAAATTGAATGAAATTGACAAATATTAATACCATATTAAAAAAAATATTATAAAAAAAATTAAAAAACAGAACTAATAATATCATCAAATCAGTATTTAAATTATATCTTTATAATTCAATATAATCTTAAAAAAGCTAATAAATGTCGTTTTTTTTTTCCTGGTTGGAGTGTTGAGGTTATTGTTAGGCTTCATTGGAATAAATAAGTTTGTGACAACCGTTTTTGCTGATGTAAAGTCCAGCTCTCTAACTACTTCCTCAATTAATATAGTTATGGAAAATTTAATGTTATGCTATGTTTTTCAATGGGTTTTGGTCTCTGAAGTATCAGAACGGAAAGTCAGCACTATTACATTTCTATAAATGGAATATTGAATGAAATACACTGTAATATTTAATCCCCTAAATTTGACATTCTAACAATTAATTCATTTGTTTTATAAGCTTCTATTGTTATTATTTATAGGTAGGATTTTATTAACAAAACCTTAGCTTGAAAATTATTTATCATATAATTGTTTTTCTCTAAGTGTCTTTCTAATCAAATCACTTGGTCCCTCTTTCAGTTGACGGAACTTTTTCATAGTTTGAGGGGCTTTCGCCTCCTTAATTTTTTATTGTAAATAAATTAATATATAAAAAGGAAATAATTTATTTTAATTATAATATATTTTATATACGTAACGCCTTAAAAGTTCTGTATATTTATTTTAGTTTCTCCAAAAATATTTATTAAAAGTCTGCCTCTAGCTTCTTCTAATTTGATAAATATAATCAAAGTCAATAAAATTCACATTCTTACTAAATTTCTCATCAGCAAAAATTGACAACAAATTTAATTTTAAATATTGACTTGTTCATTTAATCCACTTATTACAAAATATTAATCTTTTGAATATATATGGAAAGAAATTCTAACTCATTGAATCATAAACCTCCTCGCAATCAATTTTGAATGAACTTTTTTCCCCTTCTTCCTTACCTCACGAACGAAACGATTTCATTTACCACTAAAACAAATATCCCTCCAAAAATGCATTTCCCGCTTGATCAATCCTTTTATGCAAACTTTTTTCACTGGGTTGATTAAGATTTTAGAAACATAGTACAATTACCTTATAATTTTTAATTGTTATGCAATAAAAAACATCTTTTAATATCATCCTATAATAATCCTTTACTTCAGATATAAATTCTTTTATTATAACTACATAAAATAATTTATTTTAAAACATTTTAATAAATAAATTATTTTAGAAGCACCTTTTTACTTAAAATGTTTAAATGCAAATCTTAATTCACGTACTAATTTCAATAGCAATCAATTATTACCACTATTTATGCATTGTTTAACATTTATTAGCTTATGTTTCTATCAAGCGATAGTGATCACTGTTTACGAGAAAAACAAATATGATATTTATGGCACTTATTTAACTAGGAAAATACTAGTATTCTAAATGCATCGTTTAGGTACAATTAATGATATTTAATTTTTATATTTTTATATTAAAAATTGAAATAGTTAATTTTATTAATTAAAATAATATAAATTTATATAACAGATTTTATAAAAATAAAAATGTCTTTTAGAATTTACGTCAATTATATTTTAATTTTTAATAACATTAAAATATAATTATTTAATTATTTAATTATGTTTAACCTTATTTTATATCAAATCAATTATTAATTGTAGATATATAATATTTATAGACGTTCTATAAATAAAATAAAACTGAATTAATAATTATCAAAATCATAATTTAATTAACATTCACAATCAACAAAATTCAATGTTTTTTTATTGTTTTTAAGAGACGTTTTAACAGTATTATTTTTATATTGTTAATAAAGATACTTAAGTGTTTTTTTTTTTCAAATTTTTAAATAGAATTGCTTTTAGATGAAAAGAAAATTGTTTCAGGTATAAAAAAAATATAAATATAATAAGACCGTTTTTCTCTCTCTATATATATCAATATAAAATATTAAATACTTTTTACGAAATTTTCATATAATTTTATCCTATCATCGTGATTAAATTTTATAGTGGACATGATTGATTTATTACTGTAAACATTTCAAATAATTTAACTTAAGCAGAAGACAATTAAAATGTGAAGAAAAAAAATATTTTCTGGAAAGATCGGATATCTATATTAGAATCAAAATGAAAGAGATGCTAAAATGAAAATTGACTTGTAGATTACCATCGTTGAAAATATGCGTTTTGAAAAAGGAGAATGTTAATGTGACGGGCGTGGTATGGTGTGGCGTTTAGTAGCAACCGATAATACCCGTGACGCACAGTACAATCCTCCAGAACACAACCCATGGGAAGCAAAGTTTTCCATGATTTACCGACACGTCACCGGATATGTACGCGTGCACCGCATCAACACGTGTGACGTGGCACTTTGATCTAAAAGTTTGGAGCTGTCAGAGATTCACGCGCTTTTTCTGCGAACTTGCCAGACACACAGCGCAGTTCCCAAACCAAACGCGAAACCCCTTCCTTCTGAAACGACGCCGTCGCCTCCAGAGAATACTAATTTGTCTATCAAGACCAAGATACGTTGTCGTTTCAGCCCTCATCACGTAACCAAGTTTAATTGTGAGAAGTTTGGTCACCTGTTTTTATTTTTTATTTTTTTATATTATTTGCGCCTTTTTCTCCTCTGCCTTCTTTAAATGCTCCCTCCTATTTCTTTGGGCCTCTCTTTCTCGCGATTTCAAGAACAATAAACAACAGTGAAGCATTAAGCAAACTGCATAACGTTTGAAGTTGAAGAAATAAATAAATAAATACAGAGAAGAAATCGTCGTTGTTGTGAACATTGTGTGTTTGTCCAGAAAGGAATGGAGGCTGTGTGTTTAAAATCTGGGATGCTTCCCACGATCTCTATTGGTGGGTCGCTGGACGCACGTGCCAATCCTTCTCAGGTGAGCACGGTGGGGCGTTCCGCTGGGGATAAACCGCCGCAAAGGTCGTTGTTTTCGAGGTTTTCCTTTCGGTATCCTTTGGAATCTCTCTGGCATCGGGGGAACAACAGCAAGCACAAAGGGCTCGCCCTTGACGACGCCGTTTTGGCGGATAACGCGGAAGCGAAGGCCGTTAGGGATGACGGCGAGGGTGACGGAACGGAACGCGGAAACTGGGTTTTGAAGATTTTGCGCGTGAAGTCCGTGTGGGAGGGGAAACAGCGCGATGAAGAGGAGGTCGCGGTTAATGATCAGACTCAATGCAATTACGACGGGGAGGAACTGTGTGAATGCGATGCTTGCGGAGTTGGGGAAGATGATGGATACGGTGACGCAGAAGAGGCTGAATTCGATAGAGGCTCCTTTTCCAGAATGCTCCGAAGGGTATCGTTAGCCGAAGCTAGGTTGTATGCTCAGATGTCACACTTGGGGAACTTGGCTTACGATATACCGAAAATCAAGGTGCGAGGCTTTAGATCATTCTTTTTGTGTTCTGTTTTTAATTTTGGTAAATCGTAGGTTTTAGGTCTCTTTCATACTTCTTTTAGTTTTTGTTTCTGTTTTTTGATTGTTTTGAGTGATTCATAGATTTTTGTACCTCAGATCTATCTGATCTGGATCTAGCACGCTTTTCTCGCTTGAAGATTTTTTGTGTGTTATGATTTCTCTAACTTTTCAAAAACCTCGTGGAAGGTTTAATTTTAAACTGCATGAAGCATTCATCTGGAATGGAAGTGCCTAGTTACGATACACGTTTCATTTAGCTATGGACTACTCTATTTGTGTCATCTGATTGATCATTGTTGTTGGCCGTATGGTTCTGCGAGGAGAGATGTAGATTGGGACTGTGTTATTTTACCATTTACCTAAGTCTAAATATCATTTTATAACTCTAACTAGAACATTTATCCGTAAAGCTCTGTTATTGTTTTTTTTTTTCATTATTAAAATAGCATGTTCTGGAATTGATTGATAACTCTAGGACTTTGATTTTCCACAAAATGAATATAGAACACTAATTTATATTTTGGCTTTGAAAATATAGCCCGGGAAACTCTTAAAACATTATGGTTTGCGCCTTGTAACTTCATCAATAGAGAAGAAGGAATTGGCAGCAATAGCTGAAAAAGATACCCAGAAAGTTGAAACTGACGAGAAGGAAGAAGAGGAAAAAGAAGAAGGAAAAAGAGAGGATCCGAAGCACAGTGGGTACAACATAAGTGCAACTGCTGCTTATAACATTGCCGCCTCTGCTGCCACATATCTGCATTCTCAGACTAGGAGCATATTTCCATTCAAATCCTCAAATGCAGTGACTGGTGAAGCTTCACTTGATGGAAGCAATGAGAGCCTAGACAGTAACTTAATAAACTCAGAGGTGTCATCTTTGATGGCCACAACCGATTCAGTGACAGCAGTGGTTGCGGCGAAGGAGGAAGTAAAGCAGGCTGTCGCTGATGATTTAAACTCTGCACGTTCATCACCTTGTGAATGGTTTGTCTGTGATGATGACGAGAGTGGTGCAAGATTCTTTGTTATTCAGGTAGGAAATTTTTTCCTCTACAATTGTACTTTTTGGTTGTAGTTTGAAAGTTTTCAGTAATTTGGGAGAATTTATGAGCTCAAATATGATAAAATAATTATTATTGTGGTTCCCATTATTTATCTGCATGATATATAGCAGATTATAATTTAGAGTATTCGAAATTCCCTGTCAATCTTTCTCACTATTTTATTTTCAATAAACATGTAGGGTTCAGAGACAATGGCATCTTGGCAAGCAAACCTGCTTTTTGAACCGATTAAATTTGAGGTAATTGTCAATATTGCTGACTGTCATTCTGCTTGTTAAAGGAGATTTTCATTTTTTAATGGTTATAAATAAATACTTTTGAATCTTTGTTAATGCCTGCTACCAACTATCTATCCTAAAATTGACATAATATTGTGCTTTTTTTCCCCAGGGGTTAGACGTTCTTGTGCACAGAGGTATATACGAGGCTGCTAAAGGGATGTATGAGCAGATGTTGCCAGAAGTACATGCTCATCTAAAATCTCGAGGTTCTCGTGCAACTTTTCGTTTCACTGGGCATTCTCTTGGTGGAAGCCTGGCATTACTAGTAAATCTCATGCTGTTGATTAGGCAGGAAGTGCCCGTGTCCTCTCTACTTCCCGTGGTAACATTTGGTTCTCCATCCATCATGTGTGGTGGGGATAGTCTGCTAGAAAAATTAGGTTTGCCTAGGAGTCATGTTCAAGCAATTACAATGCACAGAGACATTGTTCCTCGAGCATTTTCTTGCAATTACCCTAACCACGTTGCAGAACTGTTGAAGGCTGTCAATGGGAACTTCCGTAGTCATCCTTGTCTCAATAAACAGGTAAAGTTCTGGTTATCCAAGTATTCTAATGTAGATAAAGAAATTTGTTTAATTTGAAATCTGACGAACTTGTTTGTGAATGTTTGCTGCAGAAGGTACTATATACACCAATGGGTAATCTACTGATTCTGCAGCCAGATGAGAAATTTTCACCAAGCCATCATCTCCTGCCTTCAGGCAGTGGTCTATATCTTTTGTGTTGCCCTTTGTCAGAATCCAAGGACACAGACAAGCAGCTCCGAGCTGCTCAGACGGTGTTCTTGAACTCACCCCACCCACTTGAGATATTAAGTGACCGTTCTGCTTATGGATCCGGAGGAAGTATCCAAAGAGATCATGACATGAACTCCTACTTAAAGTGTGTGAGAACTGTGATTCGCCAGGAACTTAACCAGATCCGTAAGGTCAAGAGGGAGCAACGACGGAAGGTGTGGTGGCCTCTTGTGTTAGCACGTGGAATGGATACCAGCATTGGTGCTGGAAGGTCCATGATATCAATCAACGTAGGCCAACGCCAGTCACCCTTCTCTGGCATGATACAAACAGGGAGACAGTCCCTGAAAAGGTTCAAGAGGCTTGTTACATCCCAGCATATTCATTTGTTTGTGCTGTTCTTGTTCCCTGCTCGCTTGTTACTCTTGGGAACATACAGCCTAATTAGCCTTAAATGAATTATTAATATGATTCATTATTAATCATGGGGGACAATTGTATAGGGCGAGGGACATGCTTAGTGGCACATCATTACACACATTAGATGATTCTTTATTCATTGATTTCAAAATTTAAACCATACGTTCTTATCAGTCCTTGCTTGTGGAAGAATATCACCGAAAGATTAATTAATATTTAGAACATTTTAATTGTTTTTGTTTTCAACTTAAGCAATGGGTCTTCTTGATTGTTTGGTTGGGCTAACAAAAAAATAGGTAAGACTTGCATAAATATTGTTCCAATTCTGCCGGTAGTCGCAATCGAGTGAAGTAAAAAATTGGTTTGCTTCGCCCTTTCAAGACGTCATTGGTGGACCAACATTAGCTGAATCCTCATCGATCAACGTGTTACTTAATCAAGCTACAACGTGTTGGCAAGAAATTAATTACTCGTGTTACCCGCGTATTCTAAAATTGCAAGTAGTTGTTACTTGAAAAAGTGAAAGATGAAGTGGTTGCTTTGCAGGATAGGTAGACAAGGAAAGACAGTGGCAATTCATGAAAATTAGTCAGATTCTGTTGTTTCCTTTTGATGTCTAGTTTTAAGCACATGCAGATTCACATGCCAGACCAAAAATAGCCGACAAAATTTGGAACCAGATTCTTTCGTCTACTCAACAAGTTCAAGTCTGCATTATACGGCTGGTGTTTTTCACTCACAAACAAAAACGTAATAGTCCACACCACTCATCCAAGTGGCTCCGTTGTCTATCCATCCAACAAAGCAAAATCGAGTCGCTATTATACATCTTGGACCTCAATTTTTCCAAATGTTGGCGCTTTTGGCACCATCATTACTCGACTACACGTCGATTTGGATATGGTTAAACAAAACCATTTTCCTTCTCATCATTTTCTTTTGGTACCAAGCCAGCAAAAAATATTTGATTTGGGTTACAAAAATAAAATATAACTCCCAATAGAAGGTCGAGAGAAATTAAATTAACCGATGAAACTCTTTATAAGATAACTCGCAAGTCAAGAGCATGGTGGATAAGTAAATATCATGAGTGACATTCGACATTTTTTCTTGTTCCTGTTGACTGATGCGGATGGTGGGTAACTACGCACTCGTTATTAGTAGTTAGGATCCTTAAATATAGATGACGGTTGGATATTTTATTCCTGGGTCAATCAAGTAGTTGTAAAGATTCAAAGTCTTCATGATTTCACAGCTCCGTTATCCATAGCTGCCTATCTACATAATTCATTGCACCATTATAAAGATCTTTTCATTGTCCATGGATCTACCACAAAAATTTTGTGTAATTAAGAAAATCAATAAAAAATATAAAACCTTTTTTCATTTAAGTTTACATTAACGTGTTAATTTATATAACAATATTCGGAGTACTGTGTATATTTTTTTGACAATAGAAATTCTTTTACGCATTATATTTGAATTAAATTAAACTTTTCTTTTTAAAGCGAATTAGATTAAACTCTGAAAAACTAAACTTAAAATTCAGTACGTAGCTTTATTTTGTTATGCATCAAATGCAACAAAGCATTTTGGGCTTCATACATGATGTCTGTATTCCAGTCATATTTTATTCCTTTCCGTTCTTTTCTTCACTAATTACAATCAAACAAACACAAGATTAACGCTGTGAAAAAATAGTTTGAAGATTAAACAGACCAGAGGTTCACTAGGAAAAGTTTAAAAAGAAAAAAAGGATGAGACTATGAATTTATGAAACATCTATTGTTGCATTAAACATTTATATAATTTTTTGGTATTAGAGATATTATTTAATGGAATAAACGTGTAAAACGGTTACGTGGGGTGCGGCTCAATGATATATGACGAATAAAATAAGTCTTATCAATTTACTAAAAAAATAATTTGTTAAACTGTATCACAATTCTATTTATTTAAAATTATTTTTTGAGTTTTTTTATATAAAATTAGCTCTTAAATTATTGTAGTTAATTTTATTTAATATTTATTTTTTAATAGATAATATTGTCAATCTGTTTAACCTTTATTGAAACATTTATAGTCCTTTTAAATAAGTATTTTTTAGCTTTAATTTTGAAAATTTCTTTCAAGTGGAGTAAGTGATACTAAATTTTTTAACATTAATTATTCTATAAATTATATATATACTTGAAAAATTACATATTAATTTTCTTTTTACTATGTTCTTTATGGATTGTAGAATCTGAAGTTGACAATGACTTTCGATTTATTTTTTTGAGAAAAAAATAATTTGTAATTTTAATTCAAAAATATTTTTTATTTTTGAATTGTATAATTAAAATTATTTTTAATTTTTAAATTACACAATATAAAAATAAAAAAGTCTTTTTTTTTTAATATAGGATGCAGAAAGAAACATATGGAGAGCTTCAGGAACAAAAACCTTTAGCGAATCGCCGAATAAGGGAACCCAATTTGTATGGGCCAGGCTGAATTGTGTATGGACCAGATGAGCCCATATCCTCTTGGATTTCACGATCTCGTCCTCCATCCTCCAAGATCAAAAAAAAAAAAAAGAACAAGAGAATTTTGGAGCGTCTTGAGCAAGGTAATTAAGCTCAGTGAGGAGCGAGTGAGCAAGTAAATCAAGTTCCTTTCGAAATCTGGCGACCCAAACAAAAAACTTCAATCTCCACTCGTCTGTTTAGTTCCTTCTTCTGAATTCTGAAGATGTTTCTCACAAGGTGAATACCCCACTTTTGCGGAAAAATTGCTTTTCAATTTTTCTTCATTCAATGACGAAACGCATTAGGTTTTTTTCTGTTTGTTTAACTGTTTTTGCGTGAATGACATAGGACCGAGTATGACCGAGGAGTCAACACCTTTTCTCCCGAAGGCCGTTTGTTTCAGGTTGAATATGCAATTGAAGCAATCAAGGTTTGTCGCTTCACCCCCCATATATATATTCCGTCATTTTTTGTCCGTCTGTGACAAAAAAAGAGTTTACAGTTGTTCTTATTGTTTGTAAATGGGTTTATATTGGATTGCAGCTTGGATCGACTGCAATTGGGCTGAAGACGAAAGAGGGTGTTGTCCTTGCAGTTGAAAAGCGCATCACTTCACCTCTGCTGGTTCGTTTATTAACCTTTTATTTATGTTACTGGCATTTTATGATCTTACTCTGACATTTTTATGCATAAACGTGCTATTAGTTATTAACTACCATACTTATATATCATGGAATTAAGTAAGAAACACATAAATGTGCTTGACATAAATTGTATTTTTGGGGTTAAGCTGTTTGCTTTTGGTTGTACTTCTGAATCTTGGTTGTTGATGCTAATTTTAGATACAACATGAGAATATATTCATATATTTTGAAAAATAACGATGTCTACCGTAATTATTGTTTTATCCCTGTATTCTTCATTTTTGGGGTGAAAAGGGATCCTTTTCTTTTTTTGAGGGGGAGCGGGGGGAGGAGGAGTTGATGACCGCTTACAAGATATACTTTTATGTTCTGCACATGATAAACCTCTGGTCTCTACTTATATTGTAGCTGCAGTTAGTTTATATGGATTTTATTTGAGATAGAGACATAATTATCTTGTAGTTGTCACTTTTGCTTTGCACTATCATTTATTGCTTGCAAGAAATTCTCTTTCAGGAGCCTAGTAGTGTTGAGAAAATTATGGAAATTGATGACCACATAGGTTGTGCTATGAGTGGATTGATTGCTGATGCTCGAACACTTGTTGAGCATGCGCGGGTTGAAACTCAGGTATTTTTAACCTTGTAGCATATATTAGTTAGTTGATTAGTTAATGATTTATATATTTTGGTTTATTGTTCACAGAATCATAGGTTCTCCTATGGTGAACCAATGACTGTTGAATCCACCACTCAAGCTCTTTGTGACCTTGCCTTGCGTTTTGGTGAAGGTGATGAAGAATCCATGGTAAGGAGCTTCTCAGCTTTGATATTCATGTCTATTTTTTATGCTTCTGATTAGGAAAATTAATTTATGAGCTTTTCTTTGCTTCTTGTTTATGTATACTCTAGATGTATAGATGCCTTATATATTGCATTTGACAGAGGTTGATTGGAGATATAAGCAAGTGTTAGATACCTAACCAATTTTTCTATGCGCAGAAATCCTTTTATGCGTCAACTATTGAATGTTTGCCATTTATAATTAAATGTGCAATTTCTATTGCAGTTTGATTCAGTAGCATATGCCAACAAGCACTTATCTTTTGTACACAATACTAAATCAGTATGTTCCTGTTGCAGTGGATCATCTTGCATGTATTCTAACATGCCATTTCTTTTTCTCTTTGACAGTCTCGACCATTTGGAGTATCTCTCCTCATTGCTGGCCATGACGAGAATGGACCTAGCTTGTAAGTGTTTATTTTGCCTATTATGCAATGGCTTGTTGTATGTAGTGTAATGGAGTTATTCTTTTGGTTCATTTTTCTGTGTTTAGTCAGTGATTACATTAAATGTTTGTTTGTCCTGAATAATATCAGTGATTGTTTTCAATTTGTCATTGTTCATATTATTTTATTATTTATTTTTTTGGGGATTAGTGGAATTGCAAAGAAAGGAACTTTGCACAAAATTTATTTTCTTAAGAAGGGGATTTTTGCTTAACTCAATCTCACAAAACCGACATACAAGATAAGGTTTGTATCCACATATATATTATTATTAAATTATATCTGTTATCGATGATGTTGGATCTTTAACGTTCGTCATTACACCAAAGACTAGACATATTGATTATGAGACTTTGTATCTGTTTTTGTTAACCGTCTAATAGCTGGTGATATAATACAAGAGACCCAACAACCTTTGTTAGGATAAACTTTGATACTATCTTAAAAAGTCGATGCATGCATAAGTTAACTTCAAAAAACTAATTTGCTAGGTGAGGGTTGTGTCTACATATTAGGGTGTGTTCAGAAACAAATCGATAAAAGAAAACAGAAAACAATAGCTGACGCAAATTTGATAAATGAAAAAAATGAAAACTTTTGGATTGTTTTAAATTTTTTTCAAAAGAACCATGTGGTTCGGTTTGCAGTTTAGATGTTCAGAACTGGCCCAAATCGAACTGAAATATACCTTTAGAATAGTATTATTATTATTATTGTAAGTTATACATTTCAATATAAATACTCAATCTTACAAAGCTTCAAATGAACCAACGAATGTGGAGGAACATGAAGATTTGAATAAAGAAGGATGCATTGAGGGAGATGAAAGTAAAAGAAAAACTGTAGAAGAACCAACATCTAATAATGATGCCGGAGATTCAGACATCAAAAGACCTTGTAGGCTACATCTTGGTGTTGGGATCATTTTTCAAGAATTGATGGGACCTCTAAATCTAAATGTAATTGGGTGATAGGTTCAATCCGTATTACAGAACAAACAAGTCAAGTTCTTGACAACCTTTTATTGATAACAGCACTGTTTCTGCCAAAGTGGTAGAAAACAGTAAAGCATTTGACACTGAAGGACTTTCGAGAAGTCCTTTAATCTCCCACAACCCCTTAGTTCCTAGAATACAGTCAACTCCCCCATTTCCTCCCAACCCCTGACTATTTAATAGTCAGTTAACAAAGAAATACAACTGCAGAGGTTTTAACTGTTATATTCAGGTATTCCTCTTTTCCCTCCTTTTATAAACTCTTCCAAATCTATCATTGGGTAGTAAGGATTATGCCATTTGTTGCATAAATACAAAAAGTTTCCCAATGAGAAACTTGATCCTTCTCAACAAACCCTTATTTTTCCAAAAAAAAAATGAAAAAAAGGTGGGAAAGAAAGTAGTATTGTTCTAACCAGGTTTTGATGTTGATGCATGCAGACAAACACTTGCTAGTATGATCATTGTGGATGAGTGGCCTTTTAAGTTCGCTGAGGGAGAGGGATTCCGTTGTTTTATGAGTATCTTACAACCTAACTTTCCAATTTCGGGAAGGACTTTGATTGTTAGGGATTGCTGGCGTATTTAGCTTGATGAAAACCATAAGTTGAAAGATTTGGTTAGTCATTCAAATCAAGGTGTAAGTTTCACGATTGATAGTTGGACTTCTGAGCAAAATACAAGTTATCTTTGTCTTACTGCACGATATATTTTATAGTTTGCTTCAAGAATTCCATTTCTCTCCTTTTCCCCACATGAGGACAAGTCCTCTACTTTTCTCACTTAAAGCCTTTCTTTTTACTGTTCGACTGTTTGTTTCAGCTTAACAAAGTGATATAAGATTGTGATAAATGTAAGTTTTTCTAGAGTTTGTTTTATAAGCTATTTATTACAGTTTCTCTGAGTAACATAAAACCTGGCCTTTTTTAGATTCTACATTTTCTGAAAAAGCTTTTGGTTTAGGTTTACTCAAACATGTTAAAAAAATTAAATAAAACTTAAAGACGGCACTTTATATTTCGTCTTCCTTTCTCAAAGGAAGTAGAAACCCTGTCATTCTTTGCACTTATTTTATGGTTTAAAGAGAATATTATTTTAGATTCAACGCGTACCTTTACCTTCTCTTACCGTTGATTTGTAGCATGATTTTTTTGTGTTTCAGTCGTTTGCCCTGCTAATTCAACTCTCAATATGTATTGGTATTTTAGCTTGTGAATGGAAAGCCGTTCATTGTTACAACTAGCAAGTTTTTCTGTTGGAAACATTTGTGGGGTAGCGTGTAGGTCACTTTCCGGGAACGGTTTACTGTTCAATTGTAAAGTGTAAACAATTTCGTGTTCTTGAATATCATAGACACTAAGGCAGATCATGATATTCTGTTTTTTGTTGTCATAGGAAATATGTAGTTTTATATTGCTGCTGGTTTTTTTCCAGTACTCTTTCAATTTGGACTTATGCTTACTGAATTGATATGTTCCAATTATCAGATATTACACCGATCCATCTGGCACGTTTTGGCAATGCAATGGAAAAGCTATTGGTTCTGGGTCAGAAGGCGCAGACAGTTCTCTACAGGAACAATTCAACAAGGTACCAACAATTAAATCTTGATTGTTTCTGAACCTTATGTTTATAATAGTAAACTCATAGTTCACTAGGGTAAATGAACAAAGAGTGAAAACAAACAGAAATGAGGAGACCTCATTCTCATCACTCTTTGACAGGACAGGTGGAGTAGAAAGAAAACATGGTAAACAATAATTACCTTCCATTTTAGATAATGAATAAATAGAAGTAATACTATTCCAATAATATTTGTCATTTATCTGGAACCAAAAAAACTTTTAACTTTGCCTTCCAAATTTACCTAATTTGTAGTTTACTAACTGAGAAAATAAAACAAATCCAAGCCAGTGACATGCAGAATTGTATATTTTTTTTATTTAATCCTATTTTATTCCTCGCTTACCATGTAATTAAGTATACTTAAGTTAACTAACTATTCAGTTTACATTGCTCCCTTTTTTTTTCCCTTTCCTGACATTGCTACGAAGCAAAATGTCTTGTTCACCATCTGTGTATTATCTTGGAAAATGTTAAACTAGCCATTTTTTCTGATAATTTGATTGTCAAGTTAGTGCAATGCCGTTATCAAGTCGTTCCTCAATTGTTTTTGTCTTTGCACTGCCAATGTTGCTCTGAAAGATTGTCTCTCAATTGTTTTTGTCTTTTAGCTCAGAATGTTCTAAATAGGTGATTATTTTTCCAACATTACGCTGAACATACGATGCTCTAAGATGGGATTAAACCAATGCAATTTGGTGTTAATCTTTTATTTTGTGTAGGACCTAACCCTTCAAGAAGCCGAAACCATTGCTTTATCCATTTTGAAGCAAGTCATGGAAGAAAAGGTACGTTGCATGTTACATTTTTATGCGAATTGATTGACGCCCCACCCCTGAAAGGGATGGAACAAAATTTATAATCCTTTCTTTTGTATTTTGATATTAGGTCACTCCCAACAACGTTGACATTGCCAGGGTAGCTCCAACATATCATCTTTATACCCCCTCTGAGGTGGAAGCTGTGATAAGTCGTCTATGATCTTCTTTTCGTGATTTTTCCTTATTTTTAAGTATTATGCGGGAACTTTTTCGTGGATGATGCTACATCTGGTGCTACACTTGTGGCCATGTTGTATGCTGTACGAGATTCTGGTGTCTTATTTGCTGCATTCAGGATGAAATTGAGAACTAGAGGAAGGATTACAAGGCGAAGGAAAAACGAATTAAAAAATATGCTATTAAAAGAATTTTTTAAGATTTATTTTTAACCGCTTTTTAGTCGTCGTTGTCGAAGAAAATTACTCAGCTTGATCAATTATATCATCTTAAATACGGTTTGATGTTAGATAGTTCAAAAAATTATCCTATCGGGTTTAATTGTGAAAAAATAGAAACTATTTAATATTATTTACATATACAAATATTTCTTTAAAATTGAAATCTAATTATGATAAAAGAAATTTGAAGATGTTTTTACATTATTATGCTCGAGATAAATAGAGGTAAACTGGATCGGTTATTGTTTTATGTTCATTTTTTTCCTAACCGTTCTGTTAACTTGGATAGGTATCATTCTTAATGAACAGTCATAAGCATCGTGTTAGTTCAAGTATAGTATAATTAATTTTGACGTGATTGTATAATTTTAGTAGTGCTTGGTCCAATCTCATTCCTGAAGATGGTAGTTATATATCTACTTTTTTAGGTAGACGTGGTTTAAAACGTTTGAAATATGTCTAATAACATTGTGAAAAGGAGATGGGTATATGCACAGGGACGATGTCGCTGTGGTCTCGTTTGTTAAACATACACGAAATCATGTTGCTGCTGCGTCATGAAGGAAAAGAAAAGTTCAACATACACGAAATCATGTCGCATGAAAGAATCTATGCATAGCTGCTGCATCATGAAGAAGGAAAAGAAAATCAGAATACAGAAACTTATGAATTATATCATCCAAAAGTAAAAGTGCACCTTAAATAGATACATGTTTTCAATCGCTAGCAGTCTGGTTTTGGACACTAGTTTTTTGTAACAGTAGCGTTAACAGTCCAAAAACATAGTTGTACTTTATTGAAGGGTGGTTCGGAAAACTGGGTTTTCAATGCATCACAACCAAGCTCTGCAGGCCGTTGATCTGAAACAATAGCCATTGAAGAGACTTGTATAGCCTTTCAAGGATTATTTTTTTGTAGTGTTTGAGAAGCATGTGCAGAGGTACAAGAGGCGATCCTTTTCTTTCGGGGGAACGTGCATTTTTAACATATATAAATGGATTAATTGTTTTATTTTGAATCCATACATTTAAATTCAAATTTATCCAATCCATCCATTCCACACCTATTCTGAACAAAGAGTAAAGCTGTAAACCCTCTCAAGTAACCAACAAAAAGTGAACAAGGAGCAGATACTGCTGATTTTATTCATGTGAGGAGGCATCACGTTTCCATTATACAGACATCCTAGACTTATTTTACTTGACAATAAAACAAGTGGAAGATAAAGGGAACACTAGGATCCTCACTTATATTGTTCTTCTCAAGGAGTTCATTTGCCTTAAATAGAATAGAATTGGAGGCACAAACTGAATCAAAGATCAATTTTTCCTGCCAAGTACCAAGAGTGTACTGCTAGACTCCCAAAAGACATTATGTTGGCAAGAGAGGATAATCCATGAATCATACCAAATTTCTTATTCATGGCTTTAAGTTTTGGGTTTGACTTAGCAACTTCCACATTTTTCGACCACCCAACTTCCTCCCCTATACTGTTTTCTCTCTCCACCTTATGCCTTTGCTTCATCATCTGCATCAGAAAAACAAAATGCTCTGATTCATAAACTAACAAATAGTATAGTATAATGAATGTTGGCAGCTTAACAGCATAAAATGTTGACATGACTCAGGTATTCGTAAGAAGATACTGTCATTAATGTGACTGGTGAAAAGTGAAATATAACAGTTACTGTGCGAGCAGTACAAGAAATAAGAGATTACAATCCTTTACAAATTATAAAATTTACTGATGACTATATAAAAAAATATGATTTTGTGTCACGGAAGAATGCTCAATAAATAAAAGCAAAATATGAATGTCCAAAATCCTTGTGTAGAAAGACAGAAAAAACTTGTAATCAGAACTGATATTGATGATGATAATAATAATAGAAGTCAGATTCAACATAATGACAATAAATTAAGTTCAGTTATAGATCTTCCCTTTTAAATAAAAAATGGGAATGGTAAGAAAGCAGCAGCCAATTTATCAAATTTAGATGAACATAAGTCATACATTTGACTGATTTAGTTGGCCTTCATTTAAGCCAACTGAAATTTCAGCACACTTTTTATTTTTTTTAATGAACAAACTTTAGTTGTTAATACAATAACTTTTGTCAGTGAAAATTCTCTCACAATCCATCCCTTCCTCCTTCCACTTTTACCACCACATCAACCTCATATCCCCTTAAACATTAGTACAATTAACATTCAGACAAATGCTTAGTTTCCTTTTGCAAAATGTCTCCTCAGTCTAGTTCATTTATACACACATATCAAACTTGACAAGATCTTAAAATGAAATCAAACTTCTTTAACCACTGACACTAAAGGTTTTACATCTTGACTTTGGCAAACTGAATTTGCTATGCATGCATGTAAAAAATACACAGACCAACACTTCGATCTTTACTATAAAAACATAGTCCAAGTGATAGTTTACACCATTCAATCTGCCATTTTAAGTTTCCATTGTAACAAATCGGGAAAAGCATTTAAAGACCTTGTTTGTTTTACTCGTGAGAAAGATGAAGCCATGCCAATAAAGTTTTTCTTTACCTCGATGGTCATAGGTGTGAAGACAAACAAGTTGGTAAGATTGAACGCAAAGGAAGAGAGCAAAAACCCAAGCTGGTATCTCTCAGTAGTGGAGGAAGTTTTCCACGGGTGAAGGTAGCCAAAGGAAGCCACCGATACGGCGCAGCACACCCCCACCATCGAGAAATACGCCGGAAACATCTTGCTCTGCAGGTTCCCAAACTGATGCCGCGGCAGGTTTCTGAATCACAAAATTCAACAAAATCATAACCAATTTTCACAGCCACAGCAAAGAATTCATAAATAGCCAGAGATCCCAAATCATCTAGTCACGCTCAAAATGAAGTATATAAGAAAAGCCCCAAGCTTCCCAAGGTGAAATTGGACCCAAACTCAAATTTTTAAGCATGATTGAGAAAAGGAAAAGGGGTGATAAAAAAATGCTTACTTAAACATAATGATGCCGCCGATGAAGGTGACCCATAGAGCGGCACCGAATGCGGTGGAGAAGCTGAGGAGGTGAGCGAGTTTGAGGTAGGTGGAAAGAGTGGGTGATTTTGAACCCAGAGTCTCCGGTGAAAATATGACTCCGACGGCTAAGAAAGCCACTGCGGTGATGAACCGACTAAGCCAACCCATGCAGCAGAAGATGAAAGTGACTGAGTGATTAAGTGAACAGTAAATGTGGTTCTGCTTCTACCAAGGGACCAGAACACTGAACGAGGTGGTCTATAAGTTGAAGCAATAAAAGATGCTATTAAATCTTTCTCTACCTACCAAACCGAAACCAACCTACCAGCCCGTTGAAATTAAAATCCGGTTTACTTCACTTCCTTGTGGCCATTTCTTTCTGCACCCCTAACTTTTAAAGTCTCTCTTTTGCCCTTATGAAAATTAAACGGTCTTCTTTTCTTCTTCCAACACTACCTTCGTCCCTCACATCCTTTATTAGAATTAGGATGGTCAAAAAATCTAATTTTCTTGATCCAATCCATTTTTGCTCCGATCCAATCCATTTAAAATTCATTTTATTAAAATTTCATTTTAATGTATCTGGATCTCAATCTAATCTACATTTTATATATTTTATGGATTAAATATTCATTCTATAAATCAAGATTTTCAAATATGGATAATCCAAATTTTCAATTTAAATTTTTAGTTGGGTTAGGCTAAAGGTTGAGATGAACTAGGCTAAATTCAGACTCAGACGTAGAGATGGCAAATAAATTCGCCCACCGTGGGTATTGCCCGAATTCGTCCCCGTTTTGACGGGGAATCCCCGCATTGACTGGGTATGGGTATGGGTACGAGGAATCCCCGACTTTTTCAATTGGGTATGGGGATAATTATGGGGATGTACATATCCCCGCCATATCTCCGTCATCGTTTAAATTATTAAAATATTCACAATTAATTAAGTAACCATATATATCTATATATATATATATATATATATATATATATATATTTTTTTTTTTTTTTTTATTTTTTATTTCTTCTAGTTATTTGATTTGTCATGAAACTCATTCACATCTTCAATATATTTTTCATCTTATCATAATATTTATGTAATTATGTTAAAATGATGTATGTCAATTAAATTTTTTTTTGTCTCATATTTGAATATTTCTATTATTTTTTAATATTTTTATTCATTGTATATTTTCTTTTCACATGAGTATGTTTAATACTCTCAATTTAAGTGTTTAATAGCATAAACCTTTCATTTACTAGGTAATATAAAAAAAATTACTTATTTTTATTAATTTTTGTTTCATTTGAAGAACTTTTTTATTTCGCTAAAACAATTATTTCTCAACCATTGATTATATATGTTGATATTTGAAAAATGTTCTTAGATGTCTAAGGTATTTTTCATCTTATCATACCCTTAATTATATATTTGTTTTCCTTTGTGCAATTTCTTTCAGTAGTTTCTCAAATTGTTTCTAAGACATACATTTAATAATTTTTTAATATTTTTATTTGTTATTTATTTTCATCATGTAAAATACTATTTCAGTATATTTTATCTAATTATTTTTTATTTTCTAACTCATTACATCAATTATACTGTAATTTTTCACTATAATTGTATAAATAATTTTTATTTACTACAATATCAAAATTTAATGTAATTGTCATGAATATTTTTTTATTATTATGTTTATTATTTCTTATTTGCGTCATTTTGAGTAAGTGATGTATTATCATTTTTATTAGTGTATAAAAAAAGAGATTCATTAGAATTTAAAAAATTGAAGTAAACAAACATTTAAAATATATTTTAATTTGAATATTGTTTTCCTTTAATTTTTTTAAAAAATATTTTTAAATTTTATCAACTAGGTTTCATTAATGTTTGCAGTTTGCAAATTTAATAAATGTTTTAGTTCTAATAAAATTTTATTTGGTATTCTAATCTAAAATTTAAACAATTATAATTTATTTCAAAGTATTTGATATCAAAAAAAATCATCATCCTAATATTGAATATTTGATAATATTATATTTCCTTTACCGTAATTTTTTATTATTTTATAAAAATTAATTAAAATTTATATTAAAGTAGTAAGGAAACGAGTACGGGTATGGGTACGAGATTATACCCGTTACCCGGCGGGGATGAGGATGGGATAAAACTTTGATACCCGTTGGGTTTGGGAATGGGGATGGGGATGAATTTTTTTTACGGGGATGGGTATGGGATAGCGAAACTCGTCCCTGCCCCGTCCCGTTGCCATCCCTACTCAGACGGGCCTTGCTTGATGACCTCTATGGACCGGGCAGGACCGACGACCCTGAAGGGTTGGACGAGCCTGACGACCAGAACAGACTTTGCAGGTCTAAAGACATGAACGGGCTAGGCGAGCCCGAAAAACCGAACGAGTTGATCGGGCCCAACGCCTCGAAAAAGTTAGGGGAGTCCGATGACCTGAACGGGCCAGGTGGGCCCAAAGACCCGAACGAATCAAGCGGACATAATGACCCAAACGGGCCAGGCGGGCCTAAATACCCGAATGAGCCATGTGGGCTCAAAGACTCGAACGAGTTAAGCGGGCACAAAGACCCAAACAGGCCAGGCGGTCCCGATGACCCGAACGAGTCAAGTGAGCCTGAAGACCATAATGGGTTAGGCAGTCCCAATGACCCGAACAGGTCAGGCGGGCCCGAATACCTGCACGGGCCAAGCGGACCCGATGACCCGAATGGGCTAGGTGGGCCCAAAGACCTGAACAGACCAGGTGGGCTTGATGACCCGAACGGGTCAGGCGGTTCCGAAGACCTGAATAGGCCAAGCGGGCTAGAAGACTCAAATGGGCTGGGATGGGTCGACCCAATGACTCGGACGGGTCGTGCCCGACGACCTGTATGAACAGGGTAGACCCGACGTCCTTAATGGACTGAGCGGGCCCGACGACCCCGACAGGTTGAGTCGACCCGACGACCTAGACAGGCTAAGTTGACCCAACGACTCAGACGGATTGTGCCAGAAGAGTCGTACAGACCGGGCAGGCCCGATGCCAGAAGGGGCCAGGCAGGCCTAAAGACCTGGATGAGCTAGGTCAGACTGACCTGACGATTCAGGCAGGTCGTGCTCGACAACCTGTACGGACTGAGCAAGCTCGAGACCTCGATGGCCCTTGCGAGCTCGACGACCCGGACAGGTTAAGTGGTGTTGGCCTTAAAGACATAAGTTTTAGAAAATTCAATTTAAATTTCTTTTATAAAAAATGGATTATGGATTTTGAACTTGATCCAAATATTTGGATTAGATTTAAATCTTGATCCAAATATTTGGATATGGATTTTAAAAAAATCCAAACTTGTTTTGCTGAAAAAATGGATTTGGGTTGAAAATCTAATCCAATTATTTGGATCTAAAATGGATGAGGATTGGATCATTAAAAATCCAATCCATGCCCACCCCTATGTATTAATTAGGAGATGATGATGATGTTTCACGTTTTTGTGCAAGAAAAAAATTGATGATTTAGTGTTGAAAAATCTAGAAACTGCATCAGATATATCTTCAAATGATCCTCTTGGTGTGATATTTGGAAAAGAATATCCAGGACAGGTTAGAGGACTTTCATTTGGAGCTTGTCCTACACTTGCTTTCCAGCAATGTCTGACTGCAAAATTAAGTGGAATCAACTTTGCTTCATCTAGTGGAACTTCATCAAATACGGAAGACAAGTTTGTAAAGATGTAAAGTGAGCTTGCAACTATCAAGAACCAAATGAACCAAATGCAAACAGTGCTTGCCTATATTGCTTCTAGAAAATTTCTTAAACTTATTCCATTACTATTTTAAAATTATTCAAATACTTATATATTTTTTTTCATTGCATACACAGGATCTTCAAAGTGGTGCACCGTCTCCAAATGGTGTAGCAATATCAAGTGGTGGAAGCAAAACTGATTAGGATTAGGTTTAAATGTAGATTTGTATTACGATTTAACAATGACTTTTAATATTGTCTATTTTATGCTTAGATATTTCAACTCCTATGCACTTTGAAATTGTTGAACAATTAATGAAATTTCTTCTTTTGTTCATTTTTATCTATATATTAATATATTTTGTTTAGAGTTTTATCATTTTTATACAATTTAGATTGTGATTATTAAGGAAAAAAATATTGAATTATGAAATTATAATTATAGTTGGATAATAATAAATAATAAAATATTGAATTATGAACTTATAAATATAGGTGGGTGATAATAAATAGTAAAATATATTGAATTATAAAATACGCGTGAATAAATAAATATAATAAAATATTTTATTACAAAATAATTTATAATAATAAAATATAAATATTGTAATGTGATTTCTGGTGTTTTTAAGTGTCACTATTTTCAATGGATTTGTTTTGCAATACGTAAATAACGTCATTTTTAACTGTTATTAATTACCCCTTTAAAAAAATGCCACTTTATATAATGTACAAAATGACGTTTATTGCGGCATTTCACTTCAAAACGCCATATTATTCTTTTTGGCAGCAGAAATTACGACGTTTTCAAAAAATGCTAGGGACTAAAAAATGACGTTTAAAAATGCCGCAACGTACAAAATTAAACGCCACAACTTACACAATTTTTGTAATGCCACAAAGGCAAATAATAATCCCCTATTTGTGACCTCATAACTTATGTCGCACAAAGGCAAACCCAAAATTCGAAACAAATTCCTCAATATTTGCATGAGAAATGCTTACTTTATTTAACTTGCGACCATTAGAGACTAGTTTCAACTTTCCTCGGTCTTACACGTAATATGTGTGTTATCATATTATATAAATCACATATTCATCGTCAAGTTAACAAGAACATAAATTTTGTCTACTTACCTCATTATCCCAAAGTTTCAAAGCCACGTGATCAACATATAGAAGTAAAGAGGTGTTTGATGGGCCTCTACGAAACCCTTATTCACGTTATTCATTATCACCAGTCATCTCAGTTGCAACAACAAAGTTCACATATAAAGTTTCACTATGGTTCCTCCTATGAGCAAATGTTATGGGTCTTTATCTTGTAGCATCTTTGTTGCTTCCAACATGGGTAGAACTAACACTTTTTGTCCTAACCATTTCTCTGTATGAACATCATGATTCAAAATCAACACAAAAAATAATTATAACATAAAAAACCTAAGTTTAACCTACTCCTTAAACAACTTAAAATGATAACACCAAACCCCACCAACAAATCAGTAAATACAAAGAAAATAAAAATCTAATACAAACTGGATTGCCTAATTCAGAAGTCATTATCAGATTTGGAAACCTATTTCATATTGGGTAATCCGGTAAAATCCTACTGGACTGATCAATTCGAAAAAGATTCCCAAATCCAGTAGTGACTTTCGATTTGTATTGAAACTTTCTTCTTTTTCCTCCTCTCCGCCGACAACCATTTGCACTTGAAACTCAGCTATTACAAAATTAGGGGTGGCAAAACGGGACAACCCTATCCGTTTTAGCTCACTAACTTTAACTTTTTTTTTATTTTGTACTGGAGGCCTAATATAATTTGTTTTTTTTTTATTTTGGTACATTGGAATTGCAAACAATCATAACAAAAAGAAGCATACCCCATAAATCTTGTTCAACCTCGTTGTCTTCAACCTCCATCTCCAACATGCAACAACCTCGTCATCTTCAATCTCGTTCAACAATAAAATTAGGGTTTTCAACCAACGTTTTGGGCTCCAACCAACGTTTTAACCAACACAGAAGGAAACCCTAATTCCTAAACAGAAGAAAACCTTAAATCCTGAATAGAACAACATGCAAGGAGAAAAAAAAAACAGGGAGATGACGCCGATGACACATTTTGAAACCCTTACGCAAGGAGATAGGAGGTGCCTCGCGACAAGATCGAAGGTTCATCACGATGAGATCAGAGGTGCTAGCGTAGATCTCACCCTCATCGTTGTTGGATCTGTCCTTACTCTTGCTATCAGATCTCGCCTTTGTTGTTGTTGGATCTAGTCCTCATTCTCACCCTCGTAACTATTGGATCTAACTCCACCTTCGACCTTTGCATCTAGTGTATCGTCGACTTGTTTGGATGTGTTTGTGTCGTGTTGTGCTTACATGGAGTCTCCTGGTGGTGTGGTGGTTGGCTACGTCGAGTCAAGTGTCGTGGTGGTGGCGTGAGACGAGTTGTCACTGCCCTCGATTGTCGCGTTGAACGATGGCTAGCTGTGAATGAGGAGAATGATAAAATAGAATGAATGACAAAGGAGAGAAAAAGACGAGAGGAGACGACAGTGTTACAGTGAGATTGGTGGCTTGGCTTCTTTGTGAAATTTTGATGCTCCATGACTTGCACGTGCACATAACACATGTCAATGGTTACACATCACATGTTTATTTTTTAGTAAAAGTGGGCTACAAGCTGGCCCGTTGGGTTGGCGGGCCGAGCTAGTGAACGTTGCAGGTTACATTCTCAGTCCTGGCTCGTGTTTTGGGGCGGATTGGCATGTCAGAGTTGACCCTTTTTGCCATCTTTACACAAAATGCAAACATTGTTCAACATACCTATTGTTTTTTGCACCAAACAGAAGAAGGGAGCGATATTGATAGTGCGACGTCCTTGTCCTTGTCCTCGTCCTTAGAGGTTCAATTGTGTAGATAGGATAATGCACGATGTTTGTTGCCAGAGCAGTGGAGATGAGTTAAGAGAGATAGGATGTAACAACGACACGAAAAACAAACAAGAAGATGGGTTGTAAGGGGGTGGATCGGGTGCAGCGACAATGTTAGGAAAGGGGAAGATAGGTGAGAACTTCACATTAGGGTTTTTAAGAGGGTAAATGTGGGATTTTGAAACCTAGAGGGTTCAGAATGAAAAAGGGGATACATGAAGAAAGGGCCATTCCTTTCGTTATGGAAGGGGTTTTCTTCCTGCACCCCAAATATTTCTTTTGCACCTCCAAACTTTTCTTAAATTCCAAAACTACCCTTTTACTATTTTAAAATTTTAAATCAATCAATCTCTATTTCTCTCTCTTATTTAATGTCTCACTTTGTTTTGACTAAACCCTAGCCGCCGCTCACCCCCCAATCTCTCATCTGCCCCACTCTCCTCTCTAACGTGCCCCACTCGTCCTCTCTAAGGTGCCCCACTCCTCTCTATTTTTTGTTCGCTCTCCCTCTTCCCTTCACCATTCCTCTTCATTAACAGGTAAGTAAACATATCCCTGTTGTATATTTTAATTTTTTAATTCTTTTTATTGTTTCTGCCATGTTTGTTGCATCGTATATAGTCATTTTTTTTATTTGAGTATAGATCTGTAAAAACACAAACCTGGAAGTCGACTTCCATAAGTGACGGAAGTGGACTTCCACAGAACAAGTTTCGGAAGTGTAGATCACGCAAAAACATAAAAAATGGCACTTATGGAAGTCGACTTCCGTAAGCCATCAATACCGGAAGTCGACTTCCGTAGTTAAAAATAAGTTCCGTGAAGTGACTTCCGTAAACATTATTGACTTCCGTAAGAGAGTATGACTTCCGTAGAATCGTGGTGTGACATCCGTAGAAGACGCGACTTCCGTAGGCGTGACTTCCACTTCCGTAATGCCGTGTTCCGTTTGTAATTTTTTTGTACTTCATTTTAATTTTAATATAAATAATTTTGATATTAATTAATTTTAATTATTATTAATTTTAAATAATTAAAATTTAGAATAATAAAAATTTTAGTTATTTACGATGTTGAATAATTTTAATTTTATTTAATTTTATTATTGAGTAAATATAATTTAAAATAATAATAATTTAAAATAATTAAAATTTTAGTTATTTACGATTTTGAATAATTTTAATTTTAATTAATTTTATTATTGAGTAAATATAATTTTAAATAATAATAATTTAGAATAATTAAAATTTTAGTTATTAACAATTTTGAATAATTTTAATTTTAATTAATTTTATTACTGAGTAAATATAAATTTAAATAATTATAAATTAGAATAATTAAAATTTTAGTTATTTATGATTTTGAATAATTTTAATTTTAATTAATTTTATTATTTATTAAATATAAATTTAAATAATTATAATGTTGAATAATTAAAATTTTAGTTATTTATGATTTTGAATAATTTTAATTTTAATTAATTTTATTATTGAGTAAATATAATTTTAAATAATTATAATTTTTAATAATTATAATTTTAGTTATTTACGATTTTGAATAATTTAAATTAATTTTATTATCGAGTAAATATAACTTTAAATAATTATAATTTTGGTTATTTACGATTTTGAATAATTATAATTTTAATTAATTTTATTATTGAGTAAACATAATTTTAAATAATTTTAATTTTGAATAATTTTAATTTTAATGAATTTTATTATTGAGTAAATATAATTTTAAATAATCATAATTTTAAATAATTATAATTTTGAATAATTAAAATTTTAGTTATTTACGATTTTGAAAAATTTTAATTTTAATTAATTTTATTATTGAGTAAATATAATTTTAAATAATTATAATTTTAAATAATTATAATTTTGAACAAATTTATTGAAATTTATTTTAATATTAATTTAATTTAATTAATTAAAATATTAATTCATTTTATTTATAATTAATTATAATTTTGAATAATAATAATAATATATTATAATTTTGAATATTAATAATTATAAATAATTATTATTTTGAAAAATTATAATTATTATTTATAATTTTGGATAATTTTAATTAATTATATTGTTTGAATAATTTTAAATTACATAATGGCTAGGACAAGAAGAGCACATCGTGGTGGCTCAAGTTCTTCACATGCTGAGGCTTTTGAGTAATAGCCTAGGCAGAGACCTACTGCATCTGTTCGCAGAAGAGGTAAGTGTCATCACAGAGAGAGTGTGGTCCATCATCTCATGGGGAAGCTGGTTCATCAACTGGTCATGGAGAAGCTGGTCCATCGTTACCAACTCCTACTGATATTCATGAGGAGCAAGAAAATATAATTCACCATGAGGAGGTTGTTGCCGGGCAGGACCACGATGTTTTAGGAGGATTTCCTGGAGGACCCGAGGATACATCTTTGTTGACTGGATTTGCTGATCATGTTGCATGTGCTATTTGGGATGGCCAAGTTAGTATTGTACTTTAATAATTTATTTGTTGAAATTGGTGGATGAATTTAAAATATTTGTATAATGGTTTTTATTAGGACCGAGTGGACATGAAGTTAGTGTCCCATGGCAAGAAATTGAAAAGATTCGGAGTTTGTCATGCAGTTGTTGAGCCATTTGTTCAAAATTCAGGGTTGATGCCACTATGTGATATAATATATGAATATCCTGATAAGTGTCTCATACTAGCTTTTGTTGAGAGGTGACATAGAGAGACCAGCAACTTTCATCTTCCTTTTGGAGAGATGACTGTGACATTAGACGACGTTTTTGTCCTTCTCCATTTGCCTATAGTTGGAGAGCTTTTAAGCAATGAAGCATTAGACTTCGATGTTGCTCTTCAGTGTGTGATTGATCTTTTAGGCGTTGAACGGTCGAAGGCGTCATCTGAGTTGAATCATTGTCGCGGTCCTTATGTAAGACTCAGTTGGTTGAGAGACGTCTACACTGAGTGTTGTGACAATCAGCAGTGGTAGTTTGCGGCACGGGCGTATCTGCTGCATCTTGTTGGCTACACCATCTTTGTGAATAAGAGTGCTACCTCCATCAACGTCTTGTACCTCAATATGTTTGCAGATTTGCAGTCTTGTGGAAGGTTTGCATGGGGAGCTGCTGCATTGACACATCTTTATGAGCAGCTTAGCGATGCCAGCCTTGCCCACACCAAGCAATTAGTTGGATATCTTACTCTTTTACAGGTACAAAATTATTTTTCAAAAATTAACTTTTTACTTTGGTCATATTTTTTGTTTCGTTGTTGAAAAATCTTTGCATTTGTTTGTAGAGTTGGATATATGAGCACTTCCCAGGATTGGGAAGGAAGCAAGTACTAGACAGCTATAATGAACAGAGACCTCGGGCGACGTGTTATGTGACACTGAGACTGAATTGTACTTTGCTTGAGGTTAGGGCACAATTGGATGCATTTACGTACAATGGGGTCATTTGGAACCCCTACGCAACACATCGAGTTACTCGTCCTCTTATGAACATCGCTATATTTTGTGGCTTCATCCGGTTGGGAGAAATTGTGCACCGTCATCTGTCGGACTGTGTCTTGCGCCAATTTGGGTTTATGCAGCATATCCCGAGGTCTCCACTTTCTATTGGTGATTTCGGCTTAGCAGACATTGATGCTCGATGGATTCGCTTTGCGGGTCATGTGTTGAAAGGTTTGCTTCCAGCTATACCTCCTTATTCTTATGTAGATGGCTACCTATAGTGGTTTAGACAGGTATCTCATCCGTATATTATTCCGGGTAACCATGACGATCGACCTACTTTAGTGCCCCAACTTCGATGACATGTACTAGATGATCTTCCACCGCAGAGGAGATCACCCGATTCATCATTCGACTTATCTGTAAGTATTTGAAAACTAGATTTCAATACATGTAAATTATTTAATTTACTTCATTTCATGTTGTCATTACAGGGTGCTATTAGACGCATGATTTCCGTCTTACAGAGGATGGTAGATTGTCGCGATGTGAGTGAGGGGATAGTAGCATGGGAACACACTAATGAGGCGTTGCGGATAGGTCGTCAGACAGTTGAAGAATATGGCAGCAATAATAGAGGAGGTCGAAATGTGTGAGGGAGGTGGTCTAGTTCTGTATAGGAGACCTTTTTATATTCTTATGTGAACTTGACTTTATTTCTATCCTTTATATTAGTTAAATAGTCATGAACTTTTGATATTTTATGACGTAGAACTTCTTATTTTTTTAATCACATAATTTGTTTTAATGTATGTTTATATGCAATTATTTTCTTTATTGAGTTAATGGTGATTGCACTAAGGCCAAAATATATTCGTCCCTTGGCCAGAAGAGTTATAATTTTATAAATATGCTGAATAATTACAAATAGTTTTTAATGTCTATATGACAAAATATTGAGTTACAAAAATAACTATCCTTAAAAAATTAAATACAAACATTAGTCCATGCCCAGGTCCACATAACTAGTATTCACACCCATCAAGTGCACAAATGTCTGCATCCTGTTAACGTAAAACGCAGACCAAGCTCGAGCCTCGGATAACAATGTGTAGATGATATGATATCTACCATGGGTATAGGACAACCATCTTTTAGGTGAACATGTAACAAATGAATGATGTGATACATTGAAATTGTAAATCAAATAAAAAAAACAATTATGTTACTTGAACAAAATGAGAATCGTGAACATGTCCTATACATATTAGCTTATGTTGTTTTGAATCAATTGGTGGTCTGGTACGTAGTGGAAAAACTGTAATGTTTTGCCGTGATGATAAGCAGACTAAGATAACATTATATCGATTAGCAATCGCGTAGCCCATATCGGGTATAGTCATCCACTTATCCATATTAGCCTGTAAATAATGTAAATAATGATTAATATTGGTTAAGAAACGTATTTGTAAGAAGTGAACAATAAAGTTTCAGGAAACGAATATAACATACCTCTGCTTGCGATTCCACTAACAATGACTTCCTTAATTCTTCAAGACGGTCATAAGATCCTACTAATCTTGCGTATTCATCACGCCATTGACTAAGTTCTTTAAAAAGATCATGTCGGATTAGGGGCCACAATTCCTCACCCATCTCTAACAAGGCAACAATACATTTATACCCACAATGGCCATCAGCAACCACATCAACAACATTGACAATGTAAAGGTGACAGATAGGATTAAATTGATCTAACATCGAAATTGCACTTTCTTTACATTTCCTTTTAGATTTTGTGTCACTTTTCATGGAATGACCACTGTGAGAGGAAAAGAAGGCGTCGACATGCTCAAAGTAGGATGGATCACGCTTAGTGGATCGTTCTGATCGATGACCTTTTTTTTGTTGTGCACCTTTGGTTTTAACTTTTTACATTGGAGCCACCATTGATGTCATTGCAGGACACACAATTTCATATAACTTTTGTTTGATTGTTACTTTTCCTGCAATGCCGACTTCACTGAAACGATTCACAACCATATAAATTTCCTTGTCTATGCATAACCTAGGAAGCGATTCATTTGATGAAATATTTGAGAAGCTTAATCTAGTCTACATTATATGAAGAACAGTCGGAGGAATCACCCCATAGACATATCGTGCTAATTCACAAGCACACGGTAAATCATATGTTGCTCTCAACACACATCCACAACTCTCGTTGTCAAATCCTATATGATTGACTCGTTCAACCTCATCAACAATGAGTCCTAAAGCATGTCTTGATACAATTCCAACCAATCTTTTATACATGCCTCCCTTATACGCGTCACTGATTAGATTTATACTTTTTTTCAAAAAATGCCTTGATTTCATTATGTTAGAGGATAATAACGTTATGGATTGCATCCCAACACGAGCATAAGTCTCCCATACTACTTCCTAGAACTTTCTTCAGGCTCCAGTGCGCTGATTCAACCCTATTATATTTAACATAAACAATATTATAAGTGAGTTAAGAACATAACTAATGATAATAACAATGAAACATACATGTTTGATGTTGTGTTTCCTAAATGCATTACTCGATTTGTCCATGCCTTTACGAAGAATTTTTTATAAGGAATTATCCAACTTTCATTGACATACTCAAAGAATAAAGGCCATGAAATACAAACATGACGAAGGCGGTCAACACAATCATTAAAGGACGACTCATCTTCACAATACATAACATTTTCCCATGCTTCCATCACAACATCCCATGCGTCAACAAAATTTACTAACAATTTGCACTTCGCTTGCACATTTTTCTGAATATGGAATTGGCAGAGGAGATGATAACATTCAGGAAAAACACTACCAATAACATTCATCAAAACAAGGTCTCTGTCGCTCACAATTACTTGTGGACCGTCCTCAGAGGTCATGAATAATCCTCTAAATCTTTTTAGGGCCCAAGTGAAATTAGATTATCGTTCACTATATATGAATGCAAATGCAGCAGAGAAAGTCAACCCTGTAGATGTCACCCCTACTATCTCAAGTAATGGCAATCGATATTTGTTGGTTTGTAGGTGGTGTCCATCAAGAATACGATATTAAATGCATTTAACAATTTAACAGAATCATGATGTGTCCAAAACAGATCATTAACCACTTCAGATTCTTCTTGACATCTACTCCAATGGATGTAATTATCACGATCTAACAACATCATCAAGTGTTGTAATTTAGTTCTTGAACCTCTTAACGATCGTTTATAAGTGTATCTTGCATTATAAATTTGCTTTATCGTTGTGACATTACACTCACTATTTTCTTTCAAAGTAAGTAGAATATTTGCTGCCTTGACTTGACTCTTAGACATGTCAACAAGCAAGGACTGTTCAGAAGATTTTAACCTCCCAACAAATGGGTGACCAACTAGTGTATGAGACACATCATGGTTATGATATCCACACATTACCTTCAACATCCAACCATCTCCATTACTAATTGGTTTGCCTTTGAGTTTAAATGGACAATCACATTTTCTTGTGCCATAGACACTAGACTGAACATCAGATTTATACTTCCTATACTTACCACCCCTTTCACAGCCTAACAATACATACGTTTTCCTCACAAATTGACCAGTAACTTTGTCAGATCTGATAGTGACAACAACAAAACCAAGATGAAATGTTATCCCTCGAACCCACTGAATCAACTCATCTCGTGTTGAAAATATCTGATCAGTCGTAAAATTATTTGTATAGTCTCCATCACTCATCTCATTTATAAAAAAAGATAAATCTGAGATGAAACTCGAATTTACTTGTGAATCCATGAAAGTTAAAGGGAGATCGTCCATCTTAGATAACTTTAACCACCTATAATCTAACATTAGTAATCAATACCACTTTTTACAAAATAAAAAATATATATAAAAAATGAAAATATTCCTCGAACAATTAAATAAATATAAAAAAAAATAAAACATACATAAACACTCAACAATAAAAAAATCAAAATAAATAAAATTAAATCAATAAAAAATAAAAATATTCATTCAAAAATATAAAACAAACACACAATAAATAAATAAATAGTAAACTTAAACAAATAATAATTAAAACACACAAAAATATAACAATAAAAAATATATAAACAAAAAATAAATATTC